>Ga0307512_10000555_pt1 | contig 55278 bp, 47 predicted proteins | sample 14_EM_MG_FD_200267 | JGI IMG/M metagenome (GOLD analysis project Ga0307512, IMG submission 200267) | Populus trichocarpa ectomycorrhiza microbial communities from riparian zone in the Pacific Northwest, United States - 14_EM | ecosystem: Host-associated > Plants > Roots > Unclassified | place...
AACTTGCTAGATCACGGCCTCCAAGTGCATCTCTGAGTTCACTCCATCTGGGCCTCCCAGTGCGTCTCCAAACTCGCTCAATCACGGCCTCCAAGTGCATCTCTGAGTTCACTCCATCTCGGCCTCCAAGTGCATCTCCAAACTCGCTCGATCACGGCCTCCCAGTTCATGTCCAATCTCTATCAATCACGGACTCGAAGTATATCCTGACGGAGCGACGGTGGGGGTACGTAGATACAGGGGTAACGGAGGTGGAATGAGCGACGCGGAGTATATACTCAGGAGACCCCGGGGTAGATAGACAGCATCTCATTTTCATCTCATCTCGTCATACATCCAAAATACACAATCCATCTTTCCCAACTTTTGGTCTCACTCGGTCTGTCCGTGGATCCACGCCATTGCGTGGATCCTCACGGCCAGGGTGTATCATATCTTCTCACATTACTCCTACCCTCCTCAAGCATAATGAAGTAGGAATGCGAGGAGAGATATTCGCAGCGTCACCCATTGCATTAACCCAATGAACCCATTCCGACGTATGGTCACAGTTGGCCACAACGCCAGACTGTTTGTTTAATATAGGAGACCGACAGAGCGAGAAGACACGGCGAAACGGCGATTGGAGGGCAATATGCAACGCGACAAGTGGTATTGACGCCCGGCGCAGAGTAATCCGCCTCCGGTGTGTCTCTGACAGCTCTGATGGAGCGCATCCACTCTGACGGAGCGCATCCACTCTGACGGAGCCATTCCGCCCACACGGAGATGTTTTTTGCTGATTTACTCACTGGGACAACACCAAAGGTCTTGGTGAGGGTCCAGAGTGGGGCTTTGGCTGCCCTGGCCTTCATCATGCATCGATTGTAGTGCTCCTTCATGTACAGGTGCCCGTCCATCCAGAAAACCACCCAGGGTGTTGCTTCTGTGTTGAATTGTACAACGCAGTCACCGACACTTATCATTGCTCCCAGCTGTGGCTGGAAGTTCATCTAGTGGCCATGTCTGTGTGTGAACAGTGCCGCCTCCATTCTTGCAGTATCAAACTGCAGCCCGCATGGACTCACCCATTGAATGATATTGGCAGAGCTTTTGTCAAGCTTTGTGATGACCGAATTGATGTCGGTTGCAATTGCCACCAAGCCAAGGTAATCCACAAACGAGAGTCCTTCGGCCCGGACATACTCCTCAACTCACTTAATTTCTCCTGAGGTGTAGATTGTGCAGAGCATCAGCAACACTGGTTAGCTCTGTGGGACCCCTGCGTCCGCTAGGTATCTGGTCATATGATTACCCTCAATTATCATTTCTACCATCTATTCACAGAGACTGCTTTCGGTCCATTGTGTGATGTCCACAGCTCTATGCTTGGCCTTCAGTTCTTTGACCAGCCTTCCTTTCGCAACACTTGGGAATGCTGCCTAGATATCCATTAGCCACACACCAGCTATGTTGCAATTTGTCCCTGCTGCATGCGGTCTGTAACTGCCAGCTTACTTGGCTCTATGCTTCTAAATACACTTTCAAGAGGCAAGACACTTTTCATCTCACTTGACCATTTGCTGCCATGTATGCTCCTGTGTGCTGGATTGAGAGACTTGCTGAGTTGCAGACACCAGGCACTGGGAGGTGACATATCGCTGGCAGTGTTTGACTGGAGGTGCACATGGCATGTGGCATCTGTCTGGTGGCAGGAGCTGTAAGGTGGCTGAAATCATGACCTTGGTCAATATTATAGTGTGAACCTGAAATTTCGCACAGGCACCACCACATGATCTCAGAACCCATCAAGGTCAGCATGTTGATAATTCGAGCCTGGGACTCAGCAGGAAAGGTAGACAGTTAGATGTTGGAGAGAGCAAATCTGCAACTCAGATGTTCCGGCGGAATCTACTGCCACCTTCCCACCAGTTGTGGCTGTAGGTGTGGACATTCTCTTCTGGACCTGATGGCAATAATACGAATGGTAATGATGGTAGTGTTGATGATGGCAATGGTGATTGTATCAGAGATGGTGATTATAGAACCAGAAACACTTAGTCAAGAAGGTTGGCATTGTCAAGGTCAATGTCAACACTTTAACCGACAAACAGTGATTCGTTGGTGAAAGCTGCCACAAACACAGAGTTTTCTTATGTCAGAGATTTTCGTATCGAAAATGTGACCACTTGTGATGTCTAGCTCGGAATGGCAGACGCCGAAGCAGTCTACCATGTAGGTCATCAAGCCGGCTATCAAACAGGCTTTCAGGCAGACCCTCAAGCACCAGCATACTATAAAGTGAACTTACGGTGATAGTGTATCTGGTATAACAGCAAAGACTGCAGGCAGTGACAGCTTGTATAGGTTTACCTTCGGCGGCGAACCAACTAAGATCTATTGACCGACACTCACCTTGCTACAAATCAACCGGGATGACTATTGGCTGCATGATATAAAAGAATCCAAAGAATTCATGCCATAAGCTGCATGTGTGTGCAGGTGCACATTTATAAGTATTGGGGTGTGGGTGTGTGTAGTGTTAGCAACGGGTCCGGGGAACCTGCCAGCGGTCTGGGTTTGGACTGCAAGAATGGGTCAGTTTGGTTCCAGACCCGTCCAAAAACCCGACCAGCAGCTGCTGGGCACCCCAAACCAGGAGCCTTACCCATCCACCTGTAGGTTGTGCTGGGTTTGGCTAGACGCGTCGGTTCCAATCACCGGTTCAGGATATCTGGTTTGTATATGGATGGTCGCACTTAGATATCCTACTGTAAATCGGAACATATTGACTTTGGGACGTCATTGTTCTTGTTCGATGCTTTGGCCACCAATATATTCAATAAAACGAGACCCACGCTCCCTCCACAATTTTGACAATATGAGCCCACGGAGCGTCAACCATTCTTCTCCCTGCATCTTCGGTAATCTGAGCGGCGATTGGTTGCAGCCATTCATAAATGAAGTACAGGCCGCCTTTATAGTCCAAAGAGAAAGCGACACGCTCCCTGCACGAATCTGAAAATGAGCATAAACTAAACGTTAATGATTCTCGGTCTTGTAAGTCAGGTTAACCCTCAGCGAATTTGTCGCTCTAATGCATGAGGAATGCATTGGCTGCCTGTATAGGTAACAACATGAGCGGCAACATCGCAACAATCTCCTGAAAATCAGCGTCATCAGAGCATCAACGATTTTCGGTCTTGTAAGTTACGTAATTAAAATGTTACTTGGTCACTGTCATACATGATCAATGTATTGGCCGCCTTTTCAGGCAAAGAGACAGCGACACACACCCTGCCCCATGTTGAAAATGAATGTCAATGGAGCATCAACGATTGGTGGTCTGGTAAGTCAGGTGATTACAGAGTGATTTGGTTGTTGTTCGATATAATCACAGGATAGGCCATCTATCTAGCCAATAGTGATAGCAACATCCTCCATGCCCCATCTTGGAAATGAGTGTCAACAGAGCGTCAACAATTTGTGGCCGTGAATCATGGTTAATCAAAGTGTGATGTGGCGGAGATCGTCTATATACAAAGTTTTGACCTGGTTCATAGTCTTAAACTCTCAAGAACAATGAGTTGCAGCATTGAATATGAATTAAGATTTTATTGTCCAGGAAGCAGTCGCAGGAATATATCTTGCTTATCTGCCTATCATGGCTATGAACTCCACATTTATAGATGTCTGCGATCGAGCGCCAGATAGATTATCGACCAAAAATCCTTGATACTCCTCTGAGGCTCATTATGAAGATAGGGCAGGGAGCGTTTCGCATACTCTTTTGCCTATATAGGTTGCCAATACATGGATTAGATATAACAACTACCAAATCACTTGTCGATTACATGACTTATCTGACCAAAAATTGTTGACGCTCTGTTGACGCTCATTTTAATGTATTGCCTTGTCAAAGTCCACTGCCATCAATCACTGTGTGAAACATTATTTGGACTTATTGGGTGCCTTTCTACCGGATTAAGACTTGGCCCTTTGGCAAAGTCAAGCCCAGTAATCTTCTTGCATGGGTCGCTCTCATTGGATTGAAATTTATATATCCTGGTGAATGATGCATTTCGTCTGCTACATTCTGTGTATCAACCAATATTCACACTCGACTGCTAACAATTCTCCCATAATGATCCTCTATGTGACATTCTAGATCAAGCAATATACAGAACCTGGTGAAAACATATTGACCCATTCTGACCTACTTTTTCTTGTGTCCCTTATTCCTCCTTGTTTCCATTGCATTGACAGTCAGCAACACCTTTTCAGCCTGTTTGTTTGACCTCAGTGTTGGCCGAATCAATCCAGGAACATTTGGTACAGCACATTCATCCCGCTTCTCTGGGCTTTCCGCATCCTCCATGGCATGCTCTTGCTCTACATCGGATTCATCCTCTGCCTCCGTGTCATTTTCGCTACCATTTGGAATATCCAAGTCACCATTCCAGTCAAGCTGATGCTCGGTGTCGGGAATGCTTTCAGGCGCACTATGTTCATCACGACCCGCTGGATGACAGTCGATTCTTCTTATTTGGCCGACATTTAATTCCTGAGTTCGTCCTTCAGGAAGGTCTTTTGCAGACAAAGCTGGTGGCAAAAGTGATCATTCCGACAAACTAAATGCAGCCACACCATCATGTCGATAGTTTGACCAGGATGCTTTGATGATCTCCTCCATATCTGAAATGTAACCAATGGCTCTCATTTGCTTGTTTTGAGCGCTAGATTCCTTCTGTATAGCACTTAGGTTTTGGCTGCCCTGCCACATCTCCAGAAAGTCTTGGACCTTGGCCATTCTGTTCAATGTACTTTCTTCCACCTTGGTCACCATTTTGGAGTCGTTTTCAGTTTTCATCATATCCAATGCTGGGATATCGCCTGCCAATATCCTGGTATAGGCTCGAGCAAACTGCCTGTCTACCACAATTTCACGAAGGGTCTCGCCTCTGGTTGTTGACTGCCTCCAGCCCATAATATCTCACCCAATGGACAAGCTGACCACCAGTCTCACACCATGTGGTACGGTACAGAATATGTCGCGTGCCCCATTGGAGAGATCAGCGTACTTTGAGTGGGGTTGCTCTTGGTGGCGCCAACAGTCGGCGATGTCTGGTATCCAAAATGTACTGCTAACCTCAATAGGGTCGGAGTGTTAATCATTCAGATTCGGATCAACTTGGCCCCAGTTCTTTGGTGATTCAGGAGGGGAATTCAAATAGAGCCTTGAGGCAGTAAATAAGCGTGCTGCAAAATTGCTGAGTCCGGCAGTCATTTCGGCCATGTTTTCAGGCATTAGGTATCCTTCATCATCGCTGGACGAATGATATGTCTCAAATAAAGATTCACTAGATCCAGAAGCAATAGCGGAGGGGAAGAGATTGTTGCTATGTATACTTTTGGGTTTAATGACAGACAATCGTCTATGTTTAGCACAGTATTGATTCTCCACATACTTCAGAATGCCCTCTTGGTACTGGGTAGTATAGGAAGTCTCGTCCTTATGATGAATATCCATTCCCTTCTCCCACTGCCTGAACAATTGCAACTTCCGGAAAGAATTGAGGATGCTTGTTGAATTGAGAAGCCTACCGGTTGTTGGAGTATCTTCAGTACAATTGTTGGACAGCATCTGTCACGCGAACTTCATGGCGAGGTATAAGTCTTCCATCCATTGAGTTTTCTTCTTGGCTAAAGCGAGCATAACACCATCCATATAATTGAATATGTCATTGTACACAGTGATCGCATGATGCAGAGTATTGAAATGCCGTTTCAACATCCACAGTACCCAGTATCGGAATGGCCTTGAATCTTCCATGGTGTAATTGATGATGGTCCATTGATCCTGTGTTGTGAAGAGTGGCCGGTAATCACTGTGTGTTGGATTCTTGAGCCACTCACTGGTGAATTCTCATAATCGGTAGGCTTGCTCAAGCAACTCCAGTGTGGAATTACACAGTGTCTTCACATTGATAATTGGTAGTACTGCAATTTGTACTTTGGGTTATTGACAGTCAATGAGGTCATTTCGACGGCCAGGTGTCAGTGTAATCTATACAGCAAGCATTGGCTGCTATATCAATGTCAGTTTCAGGACTGTCAAAATATCTTGAAATATGCACTTTCTCAAATTTCTTTGCTAAACCTGGTCTCATAGCCGACAACTTGTTGATTCTACCATCGCCCTCTGTTCCAAGGCTTTGGCTCTTCCCGTTGTCTGTCGTTTCATTCTCTTCAGATTGCTGATCACGCTCATGGGCTTGCCAAGACTTTTGCGGCTTTGTACTCCATCACTACTCACAGATGCACCCATAGCCAGCCGAATGCCCTCCGCCATACATGCTATGTGGCTTCTCAACGCAGGCCACTCGATCCCAGAGGCCTGAAGGGTTGATTGTAGTTCCCGAGTTATTCAGTAATTGGAGGAAACTTTATCAGTTGTAATTGCAACCAATCAACAGTCAGTAAGCCCAAAACGATCAAGACCTTCAGTCAAATGTGCCCCCAGCCTTGCTCCAGTCAGGTAATTCTTGACCAATTATCCTTAATTCTCTTTCGAAATAGGAAGAGAATAGGCTATCAACCACATCAAATGCAAGTTGTACTTCGCACTTGGCCCAATTTCGATCCCTATTCTAAGCACTGACAGACGTAATGGCTAGTTTGTTTATTGATGTCCACCCGTCCAAAGCTATACTAACTTTATTTCTTCATTGCACCTGCTTCTTAATTGCATCCACTGACAGTGAGAATGCCCTCAGGCAAATGTTGCTGAGGGTGTTGGCGGATGGTAGCACAAGCTCGTACCATAATGCATTATATCACCGCCGTAGCTGTTGGTTTGATGTAGTGCTCTATGGGATATGAGCTGAAACAAATCCTAACATGAGGTTGTGATTCCAGGTGGTTTGGTGAAATTCAGTAGTTACAAAGTTCTTAGATGCCAGTTTGGAGGGGTTTGTCTGTCAATGCAGTCAATAAAGATAACATGTAGATGATGAACATAAATTTCCTTTACGAACTTACAATTGTAATTCCTCAACTTCCTTGTCTCTTCGGTATCGCCGAAGCTGTTCCATCAACAGTTGAAGTAGCCAATTCAGTAATTTCTGAATCTGTTAATTCGTTCAACTTTGCAATGTGTGCTTTTGCCAGCAGGTGTTTCCCCGGTGAGCTGGTCCCATGTTCTGATGGATGGCGACGAACTTTATGACAAACAATACATATGATGCTGGGAATGCCAGTCCCCTCGATTCCGCAATGCACATAGAATCACCACGGAGGCGCAGGTCTACAATTATTCCAACAATTAGATACTTTGAGCCTACATCGATTGAAGCCCACCAAGCATCGAATATGATTTGTACAGTAAGGTCGGGCAATTAACGAATCAAGACAGGTTCATTCATGGAAGATATCATAACCTCTGGCAACAAGGTACTCAACGATTTGGAATTCGACATAGCACTAGGACTTTGAACACTGTCTAATTTGACTTGTGAGACTGTCAAAAGATACGTTATTGGAATGTAAAACGTGCTTTCTTTACTAGTGACTCTAGAGCTATGTGCAAGAATACAGCCAGAGCTGAGAGACACTGCATGCATATTTGTGAAGCTGCATGCAAGGACATATTGAAAAGACTGACAGTTAAAAGCTGCATTTCGGAATGATGTAGCACTGTTCATTGCTGTGCAGCATAAGGAGGCTCCACGAAAACAGTTGAAGCTCCGTTGATATTCATTTTCAGGTGGCAGCAGCAATATTGTTAGTTGCATTTTTGCCTATGAAGGCGACCGATAGATCGCTTGTGGAGTAGGACACTTGCACCGCCCGTGACTTGTCCAAGTCGCAAGACTGCAATTCATTGACGCTCCGTTGACGCTCTTTTGCAGTGGGTGGTAGTGATATTGAAACTAGCATTTTAGAAAACCGTCAGGTCTGTGAGACATTTCATGCATAGTTGTGACGTTGTATACAAGGACATGCTCAGTTGACAGACCGTTAAAAACATGCTTTAGGAACGATGCAATTTAGTTGAATGCTGTGTAGCTAACTGAGCCCCCACAAAAATGGCTAGCACCCTGTTGACGGTAATTCTTTGGAGGCGGTAGCCATATCGTCAAATGTATTGTTGCCAATAAAGGTGGCCGATTGATTGATCATGGGTTAACACAGTTGCGCAGCCCACACACTGTCCAGGTCGCAAGACTAAGAATTGTTGATTGTTCATTGACGCTCATTTGCAGGAGGTGGTAGCGATAGCAAAACTAGCATTATAGACAAAAGTCCGATCTGTGAGACATTGCATTCATATTTGTGAAGTTGTATGCAACAATGTACTGGATAGACAGACTGTTAAAAACTCGATTTAGGATCGATGCAATACAGGTTATTGCTGTGTGTCTCACAAAGCCCTCACAAAAACCGATGACACTTAGTTGATACCGATTTTTCATAGGCGGCATCATCCGTTTGCGGTTTAATGATTGTCGTAACCCTCAATTCGGATTTGCTGTACATCTGATCCGTTTGACGCAAGTAGTCGGATATGTCCTCCTATCCTGGTTGTGTCAAGTCATCAAGCTTCATCTGCATCTGCCGAAACCACTGCATGCACCGTGGTACCATTGTGGAGATTGTGCCCATCACCCAGCTGGGGTTGTCATCCTCACTCAGCTTGCCCAGCTCTGTATCTTAATCATCCTTATCTTCCACATTCTCCTCATTGTCAGAACTGCCAAGATCGCTCAGACTGTCTCCGATATCATTCAACATCTCCTGAGGCGTTGTTTTGGGCGCTCTGGTTGTCATTCCCGCGTTTTCAGCTTTCCTCATATCTTCCTTCTTCTGCTTAATTGCTATCTCTGCATCTTAAACTCACCATCTTGCCACAGCAGGTTCTCTCTCAACATAATCCTCGATCCATTTCAGTTTATCCTCATCCCTTGAAATGTGCGTTTCTCATCATTTCTCCACCGCAGGCATCTATCTGGATGGCAAGCTGACCAATGCTGCAAGGGCTAGGTCTCTGTCTGCCTCGAAGCCGCTCTTGTCTTCATTTGCTTGGGGTCGTCCTCGTGTCAAATGATTTGTCAATTTGCCATATTTGCCTGTCAGAAGTGGCGACAAGTTCTTTTTCGGAGCATTGACCATTGTAGTTTGTGTTTACTTTGTTGTTGGGCGCGAAGTTTGATGTTGCAAGATATGGATGATGTGGAGGCAAGCTTTGTGTTTTATGTCAAGGTTGCTACAGTTGATCAACTTGAACAAAGCAAAATAGGTGTTTTGACTGACATTAAAACAGGAATTTTTATGCTTACCGTACAACATGACTCGATTGTTATCATCAGTTTCATGTAATATACCCCGCATTGTTTGAGACAAACATCACCAAACGACCTTTCCCTCAAGTAATGCCCTCTTTATATCTGACATTTCTGAGATTTCGGCTCTCATACACCGCAGTTTACCCCAGTAAAGAAACAAACAACATCGGACCGACTTACTGCAAAATGCTGCACAGTGGGAAACCTCTGCAACTTGCAGCCATATGTACCAGGATTCATCATGAGTACAACATGCTAGTTGAGTGTTAATTATTCCAGTCTGACTGGAAGCGGACTATATATTCCTCAGGACTTCCCACGTCTTTTCGTTATCATCTTCCTCTCCTATTCCACACCAGCAAATCATCGGTACACTAACACCTCTGCTAGGTTAGAGCAGATCAGGATCAAGCTGATCAATGGGCACTTCATCCCATGCGTCACTCACTAGTACATAGCAACAATGTTGACAGCAGTTAGTCCACAGCGACGCAGCCAATGCTGCCAGCAGAAATATTACCCATGATGCACATTTGAAATTCGTCCGTAAGGCCGGATACAGCATGAATAACCAGCAGCATTCGATGGGATGTCAGTATATCCATATCGTTGTAAATGGCCGTCAACTAACCCTCAAACATACACTGGGTATACATAATGGGTCACAGGACCAATTGTTCACTGCCCAGAACGGGAAACATCCAAGGTTGACCAAGGCTTTTGTCCGTACAGTCTCCGATATCCAACATCATGATGTTGTCAGGTCTGGGAATTCCACTGACCAATTCTATGATAAGTATCCCCAAGGGTGGACGACACAGACTGTAATCACCTTAGAGAAGGCCACGGAAGCATATATGGTTGAGGTAGTAGTTGAATCACATTGTTAGACACAGCATCTAATTGCTCCTAGGTTTTGAACATGTCTGTTACTATGGCAGGGCAAGATGGTTGGGTACAGCTGGAACAGTCCGACATGCTCCTGGCCTTGACTATGGCTACAATGGCCAATAGAGGGTTTTCGCGCTCTGCAATACGGGAAACACAATATCTCATTAAGAAACCCCGCGCCGAAGTCCGAGACGAGAAGAAGCAGGGAGTTGAGCTTCCTGGCCACAGACCTGTGAATGCTGCGATGGAAAGACAACCGGGTATGCTTTGTCAAACACATGACAACAGATACGTTCCTTGCGACAATGGCATTGCAAAGAATCAGCAGACACGCGAGAAGTGCAAAGGAACGGTTGCATCTCTGCCTGACCGGCACTGACAGCTGACACCAGACCCAACGCAACTGCTGCCTGAATTGCCACATGCGGGAACCGGTGACGATTAGGGAGCTCAAAGTTTCCCAATTGCCAATTAGCCACCCAGATAGGTGTATTCCCACGCTCCGCTTCCCAGCGCTCAATTTTTCAATCTTGATGCATATGGCCAGGATAGCCAGCACGATACAGATTTTGATCCAGATATGCTGACCGATGAAGGAACATCCACCGGTTGGTACACCATCTGCTGTGTGGTAATGCAGCTAATATTAATTTTACAGGCGAGAACAGCGTATTGAGCGAACCTGCATGTAAGGACCAGCATGGATCAAAATGAACGGGATCTTTGAGTGTGTTAATATCTACAATTACCGGACACTGTAATGTATATTTTAAAGGATATATTTATAGGTATTATTAAAGAACAATGTAGTGATGAAGGAGAAAGAAAATTAAAATGATAGAAAGGCTGCCAAAACAATGTGAATGATATACTATGCGAAATCAACTGATTGCACATTGCAGTTACGCGCATTCCAAAATGAGCATCAATGGAGTGTCAACAATTCAAGGTGTTGTCAGTCTGGTATTTACAAATTGATATGGTCGGGGTTATACATAATCGAAGTATTGGCTCCTGTAATTGGCAAACATTGTAGCGACATACTCCCTACCCCATCCTAGAAATGAGCGTCAACGAAGCGTCAACAATTTTTGGTCTTGCATCCTGGGTAATCTGATGGACAATAGGTTGCAGACAGTCATAAACGAATTATTGGCCGCCTTTATAGGCACAACAGATAGCAATACCCTCCTTGCCCCATGTTGAAAATGAGGGTCAATGGAGTGTCCACGATTTGTGGTCTTGCATCTTTGGTACTGTGACTGACGCTTGATCACAAAGATCAATAAACAAGGAGCTGGCAGCCAATATAGGCAAACATGCAAGGGATATTCCCGCAACAACCTCCGGGACAGTAACTTACCTCATTCACAAAGGTATCACTAAGTGTTCGTGAGCTTTGTAGTGTACAAAATCAGTCAAAACAATGTATATAAACATGAACAGCCACATCACGCTGTGATTAACCATGATGCAACCCCAACAATCGTTGACCCTCTGTTGACGCTCATTTGCAAGATGGGGCAAGGAGCATTTCGCTTTCTCTTTTGACTATGATGGCGGCCATTACTTTGTATACGGCTGTCTGCAACCGATTGCCCCTCTGATTACCCAGGATACACGACCAACAATTGTTGATGCACAGTTGACACTCATTTTGTGTCTGTGTTTGTTTCGATCATTAAGGTGGCCAATGCATCAAAAAAAGACAGCAACCTACCAAAGTCAAGCTTTTGCAATTCACAGTAGAATATCTGAATGCGACAATAAATAGTGCAACCCGAAACACAGAACCACAGATTAGAACCGACAGGTCTAGGCAATCCCGGCGAAACCCGCATGTGGACGGGTACGGGTCCTGATTTGGTCTGCCAAGAGGCAGCAGGTCGGGATTTTGGATGGGTCTAGAACCAAACAGACCCGTTTTTGCGGTCCAAACCTGGACCGCTGGCTAGTTACCCGGACCCATTGCTAACACTATTCCTGCACATCAATTCTATGCCAGCAGAAGTGGGGGATTGGCAACTAATAGACCAGCCATGTCTTATATTCTCATACAAGATCTCAATAATGGCTAGATTGTCTTCATTGCCAACTGTAACTGCTGAATATTAAGTGATAGTTGTGTCATCATGAGAACCGAGACTCACGCCATATACACGAGATTGCAGTGCATCTGAAATTTGTTCAATCTTGCTATTTTAAATCTTTTCATTTCGGAATTCATACATGGTCTCAAGTCTTCAATGTACTCGAAACTCAGAATTGACCCACAATTTAATGCCTTTTGCTGAGTTATATATTGCATTCTGATGATGGTGAATTATCTTGAGATGAGGAGAGCCTCGAAATTGAAATTGTAGCCTCAGGCTTGGCATTAGTCAATTAGTTGCAGCAAACAATCTTGACAACAGTTCTTGCCTATTTGACCAGCATGCCAGCAACATCAAAAAATGAGTGCTATTCTATTGACATCATTTCATCTGTGTCAATAATACTAACCAAGTATGCCAAGGATATCGCACTCTAACTTATTCTGATTTAAAACACAGCTATTCCTACATCCAATATTTGATATACTTTAGAATGACTGAGAAATATTTAATTTGTGTAATTGCTTGTGCCTTACAAACGACATTTTCGACTAATTATATTGATTGAGCATAATTGGTTAGATGAATTTGTAAAGAGAAATATCTTGATTTCACTGTCCCAATAATCCGAGATAATTGTTCATCTAACTACTATGTATATCTGTTCACTTTCAGGTGCTGGGTGTGGTCCTTACCATACTCCAGAACCCAGCAAATCCTTGACATCGTAATGTTCGGTCAACATATCATGGTCTGCAGAACTCTCATGGGCACTACTCCAGAGTGCTGGTCGAGATGACTCGCTGAATTACTATAGCCATATGGAACCAACCTCATCATCCCTGTGTGTGGTAGTCTGTTTTGACCTAGCCAGCCTACTAGTGCAAATAGCTGGTGCTGCTCATTCAATCCCCTGCACTTCTGTATAATTACAACATGGTTTGCTGCTGTCAGATTTAGGCCAGTCCAATGCACATTGGGTGTACTAACAAACACTGAGGGATATGGTGAATCCTGGGAATTTGAGCAACATTTCTGTCTGTTTATTGTTGCCAATTTCTGGATACATAGGGAATATATCCACATGATGTGCGAAATTCTTGGTCAGCCACCAGTTCAAATCGCAAATGTGGCCGGGAAGAGAACATAAGAACACCACCTTCTGTGGACTTGATGGACCAGAGAAAGTATTGTCTTGTCTGTCCTGTACATGAAAGAGCACCACTCTTGAAGCTTGATCTTCATCGAGTTCAGAATACTGCACAGGTTTGTAGACCACCATCCAGGGACATCTCACTCTCACCCATCGGACAATCAGAGAATTCAGCGAACTATCAAGTGGGCAGACATCATACCATTGTCCCAAAGCATCGTTGGAATTGTCATTTCCTTACAACATTGCAGAAATTGTTGCTGGCTGGCATCTATGAACCCTCCATCGTACTGATGTACCCTGCAAAGTATATATTTCTAAATGGGCGATCACTTTTGCTTCCTCATATTCAGTCCACTTGAGTTCAAGAATGTTGGCATTCTCTGTCAGTATCTGAATGATTCATTTTCCATTCGCAACTTTTGGTTACAATTGCATCCTGAATGTCCAAGAATATCGAGTATGGGTCCTCCGGTACGCCACATCCTGTTGATCTTCTTCACCTTCAGTCCAGATGGCATTCATCAAACTCTTCACTGCAGAATACAGTACCTCTGTACCATGCTGTTCCATTGCAGCAATCTCCACTGGATCATCAGATACAGCTGAAAACAGCCACATTGTCTGATACACCAGTCAAAGAGTGAAAGAAATCCTGGTGTAGCTGTGATTTGAAGTTTGAATCGAATTCTCGCTTTCATTGAAATCAGCCAGCGTACGCTGTGTTTGGTCTTGTATGGATGAAACTTATCAACAGTACAAAAACCCCATGCACAGTATGAAAGTTTGCTGTTGCTTCATGGTTTCTATCTGGATAATAAGGTACAATGTGTAACAAGCTGGATATTGAATCGGTATTCCTGCTGTTCAATACTGCTGTTTCGATCCTGATGGCAGTGGATTGGATTTTCCGTCTCCAACATGTTCACAACCCTGAAATCAATCCCGTAGGCCATCGTGTTGATGACAGTCCTCAATGTCTCTGCCACTCCAGGCATCATGACTACTACAATTGGTTTCAGGGCTGCAGTAAGTGTTGGATCCCCTTGATGTGGAGCTGGAGTAATCTCCAAAAGGCAGTGAGGCAGTGAATTCAGTCTCTGCAATGGATACCACTGTTGTTCTTCACAGATAATCTTGGGACAGTTGTTCTGAGCCATATTCACACAATCATCAAGTGTATTCCTGCACAAAATTGACAGCGGCAATCCCATAACAGCCTTCCCCGTCAACAATGTTGATGTGATAGCCACTGCCACCCAGGTAAATATAGTTCTGAGTGGGCATTTTATCCGCCACCAGCACTCATGGCATATCAGCATCTCAAACACTTCTCAGCCCAATGAACCATATGGCCCAAACGTGGTGCACCGGAAACTTGGATCTAGGAAGGCCAGAAATTGAGTGGTAGTTTTCAGGGAGCGGGTCAGCTTTCAATTTGCGAATCAGATGGGCACTCAGCAGCCTGCCTCCCTCATCAACACACTCATGATCAAATTTGTTGTTGATTGTGTTGAAAAAAGTGCTCAGTACTGGACTGCTATTATTTGGATCTAGGACCTCCTCACCATCCCCCACTTGCTTCTTTCCCAGCCTTGCTCCATTGACAGTATTCTGTTAGTCCTCAATGGTGTCTTTCAGTTTGTGTGAGGTACGCTATCCAGATTGGATCATACTTGGGTACTCCTGATAATCAGTTCAATGTTAGGTATTGCAGTCACAGCAAACATTCCAACAAATATATATGTGAAGATCATTGTCAATTCTGTTTGTTCATTCAAAATGTACATCAATACAAGTACCATTCCCTTGCCCACCATCCTCCTCCCCCTTTAATTTTTCACCTACTTCAGAACATTTCAAACTCTATGTTTAATGATTAGGAGTTGGGGATATCTAACTAAAACAGAGCTAGTGGCTATTACCTTGACTGGTCTAAATACGTACTTTGCACTCTCCTCCCCTATTGCAATCCTCATTTCTACCACAAATTGCGTCAAACTGTGTCTCAGTTTGAACTTGGAAGCATTTGAAATGCAAATGTTGTATGAAATCTGCCAATATCTGCAGTCATTCGTCAGCAACCCATGTGCGTATTATCCCATATACTCTTCCATCCAATTGGTCCTACTCCAAAGTGTACTTGAATAACAATTTTGGACTGTAAGGCTCTTTCTGGCCTCCATTTTTGAAAATGAAATCAATCAGCTCCTCCCAGTGCCTCATATCTGTGTACGAGGCTTGGAGTTGTTTGGGGGATATCAAGTTATGCTTCCCATTGGACACCCAGCTAATCACAACCATTAATGTTTTACTTGGCAACTCTGGGAGGATACATTTTGTATTTCTGCCAGAGTGTTCTCTCAAATCCATTGCCAGATACCTGTTCCCTCACCTCCCCATGTTCCTTGAATCTGGAATATTGCTTACACAATTCTACAGACAGATATCAATCCGTTGTCACCAAATCCAGTGAGAGTTACCCAACTTTTCCAACAGCAGCCAGGTCTCAAATGTCACTAAATAATCTGCAACCACTATCTCCCATTGCGGGGATCCATCCGGAATCAATTTCAAATGACTCTGCTTCTGAGTACTGCCATAATGCTTTTTTGCTTCATGCCCAGCCACCCATACTCTCTTCAACTGTCTGAATACACTGTAATTGGGCTTCCCCATCCATTTAGCACATTGCTTCAAGGAGAATTTGGTTCACATGAGACAGATTGGGGCTTTCCATTCTGAACCATCCAAGTCAGACGAATGTTCACACACATTGTCTGCATGGAATTGATCATATGAAAGCTCGAGTAATGCGGGCAGATCAGCAATCTGATATCTGATTTCAATGGCTCAACTTACAGCTGGAAACAATTTCTGACAAGGACAATGGGGGGTCGTTGAGGTGCACCGGAAGGTTGTCCTTGTTGAGCATGGCTGGCTGTTGATAGCCAATTGAGTTGATTGTTCTATGGCGAGGATGGGCACACTCTCAGTGCATATGGTGATGACGGCCCTCGTCCCAGCTGCTGTGCAGAGGGTAATATTTCAGAGCTACAATGATCACATTGGTGGAGTTCATATCAACGCCACAGTGGCCCATAACTTGGAAATCATGGGCTTGCACTGGTGCTTGGTTACAAACTATGGGTTATGTTGGATGGAGAATGCTTCTAACACCGGGGAGCGAATCCTAATAGCTGATGTGTAGTAGGGTTACCATACCTATACAGTCCATGATATTAATTGGTGTGTTTCCCACTTCGACTGTCTTTGCTAGTGACGATTCCAGCAACATTATCCAACGATCTTAAATTGTGGTGAGGGCGTCGTTATGAAGCAAATAAGCCACCAGGTGGTGCTATAGTCGCCATCTTTATTGGTGATGCATTTGATGACCTGCACGGAGAGCACAATGTGAAATACGTGTGTGTATGATTGTCAATATTGCAAATAGCAGTGACCGTTGCTGTAATGATAGACTCTTATATCCCTGTATGTTGGCGCAATTCGTGTTATTTCACAACACCTTTGATTGATGAAACCCAGCCGAGAAAAAGTATCCTTAATCACACACAACCATGTGTCATGGTTCTATGCTGAAATTGATACACAATATCAGCTAAATATATCTGTATCTCTGGGAGTATTTGAAAGTTGTCGGGCCTGAATCGCGGGGTGGTTAAATGCCAGAGTTAACTGGACTGATTCAGTGATGTTTTCTTGCACCTGGGAGTACCTGGGAGCACCTGGGAGCACAGACAACAAGCCTCGGAGCACATGCAACACACCTGGGAGCACCTCGAATCCCAGTAGAGCAGTCTGGGAAAAACAACATCTTTCTTTGGGAATGCTGCTGCTGCACCTTGAACTCATAGCTACTACTTATCGTTTAATGATTTTTAATACTCATGTATTCAGTTTGTCTTCTGGTGTATGTATCTATGTATGTATGTCTATGTATCTATGTATCTATATAGCGGCCCATCTACACATGGTATATCTGGACTGGCTGAAGGTGGTGCTGAAGCGCAATTTGAGGTGTGCCTGAAGATGATGATCGAGTGGGCTCAGTGATGCAGTTGGAGGCCGTGGTCAAGCAGGATTGGTAATACACTTTGAGGGCATGGTTGAGCGAACCTGGAGGTCATGATTCAGCATGTATGGACATGCACTCGGGAGGCCATGATCATGAGAACATGGAGGCCGTAATCAAGTTAGTTTGGAGGCCATAATGGTGTGAACTTAGAGATGCACTGTGAGGCTGTGATGGAGCAAGTTTGGAGATGCACTTCCACGCCATGATGGTTCAAACTGGAAGGCTGTAATATAATGAGTTTACACATAATCTTTGAGGCTGGAATCGAGTGAAGTTAGAGAGGCACTTCAACGTTGTTATTGAACGAGTAAGGAGATACACTACCAGGCCATGATCAGTCGATATTAGAGCAGAATTTCGATGCAGTCTACAGGAGCCGTGCTGGGTACTAATGAGACTCAATTCATCAGTTAGTTAACGCACAACCGTGGGAATGTAATGAGGTGACTTTTACTTGGAGGTTTCATGGAGAGTTGGCTGGGGCCCATCGATCTTGTAGGGAGGCACACTGGATACTGAAGCTGCATTCCAGGATCAACTGGACATTGTGAGAATGAATGGAAGACAGACAATCTTGGGTGGATGTTGCACTCCGTATATGCTGTACTCGGGGTTAACTGATGATCATGGCATGGAGAGATACAGAGGGATGAATTAAATTTGTGTTTTGCCATGATGGTAGAGTTGAGAATGCAAAAGGGAAATGGGTGATGAAGATGGGAACATTATGTAGATTACAAGCAGATATGAGATATCAGGGGTACAACTTTGCCGATTAGATTTAGAAGACCTAATGTCAGTGTTCTTACCTGCCATATCAGGAGTGCTACCTGCCATATCAGGAAAGGAAAATTAACTTGCACACAAAATTCTCGTAAGTCCCAGTTTCTCACAATCATTTCCCCCATCTCCTCACATCTCTCACATTCTTGTCCTCAACTCTACTATTACCTAAGCATGCAAACTGAAGTTATCCCTCTCTATCTCTCCATACAATAATCATGAGTTATCACCAAGTACAGCATTCAGTGAGTACGGCATACATGTAGTACTGCATTCACCAAGTACTGCATCATCCCAAGACCACTTTCACCCCGCTCCCAGCCAATCTCTCATCTCTCGGTGGGCCTTGTTACACCCAACTATCTACCTTCCCACAATCACAAGTGATCCATTCAATAGAGTCACAGTTCCCATCATGCCTCGCTTCTGATCAACCACCTTGACATGGACTACTTTCAAGTACTCCTCCAATCTCCATTAATCTTACCTATCGCGTACATTTACAAGGTCACTCAATCACCGCTTCCAAGTGGATCTCTTCGTTCACTCGATCTCAGCCTACCAGTGCATCTCCGAATTGGCTTGTGCACGGTCTCCAAGAGCATCTCGAAGTTCACACGATCACAGTGTGGTGACATCATGAAGCTCAAATTCAGAGAGCCTATCATCAACATTTGGCTGCACCTCTCATGGTATCTGAAGGGAATGCTTGGGAAAGAGCAGTTATGACTGGATGAGCGTAGGGAGAGGGCAAAATGATATAAAGGAATACCCGGCTGTGAGGAACCACACAAAGCGCATGGATCAATGAAAGCTCCACAAGAGTGCGTGGGACAAAGCCCTGCACAAGATAATATTTGCATTTTGTAAAAAGAGATGATATCTATCTACCCCAGAGTCTCCCAAATATATACTCCCTGTTGCTCAGTCCATATCTGTTATCCCTCTATCTCTGTACACCCCCAGCAGTCGATCAGTCCTTCTCCAGTATCCATGTATCATGGTATGCCCCCCATTGGCATCCCCCTGCTAAACTGAATGCCAGTTGTGCCGAGAAATGAATTTTCCCGCCACATTGGCCTTCAATTGCATCGCTAAGTTGTCCCACTCAGCGTCTCCATGGTCTCCCCTGAATTGTGCTCGAATACTGTCTGCAGCTACAGTGACGTATAAATACAGTGTCAGCTTGTCTTGAAGTCCCCCACAGACCTGCGCAGTTGTCTCAGCAGCTTCAACCGTTGACTATCATATAAGTCAAATGTTGAAGCATCTTGAATTCATCTCCATAACTGCGGGATCCTTCAGGAGCACCAGAGAATGCTCTTGCAAGGTCTGAGAGCACTTTGCTTCGCTCCAGGGGGGCCAGGGAGCATCTGGAAGTACTTAGGAGAAGTGTTCTGGTTGACCAGAGTGTCTGGGAGGTGTGTGTGTCACTTCTGGACCAATTTCAATTTTGCAGATGTAGGAATTTGAATATATTTCTACCTTGGTACAGTTCCATGACTGTGCTGGTCTTACACGGGACATGACCTGATATCTGCCAAAGCCTAACAGGAACTGCATCTACATTAATGGTAGACACAACTACAGATATTACACATAAATAAAGTGTGAATGACCTTGCATTTCATTCAATAGAAGGCCCATCAGGATGGCAGCAACAGTGATAACTACATTGTGAACTTCATATCTAAGGTTCATTGCTCTCCTCAGGATAAATGCTGCAGTCGAGGATACATTCTGAAGCGAACGTCCTCCACGTGTATCAGTTTTTGGTTATCATTGACATGGTGTATATCTAGCTTGGTAACTCCCCTATTAATTCTATCAAAAGAATCTATCTTCATTGTCAGCTGCTTGGTGGCTTGAGTATTGGTACTACACCTTTCTGAAGCAAGCAGGGTGGGATTGAGCATTCAAAGTGAACTACAAACCTGGGTTGGATCACTTTCGACCCAATATCCCAGACACTCTGAATCACCACCAGACGCATCATGATGGTATATTGGAATATGTATGCACCTACCCTTTCTCGAAAATGATCAGCAGTTGCTAGAATCATGTCAAGTACTTTATCTGCAGAAAGAAATTATTTGACAAGAACAGACTCGAGGCACACTGTCAACAACTTCACCCAATACGAATGAATGAAGGGCTAGTACCCACTATGATTGTACGACCTGAAGGCTGGAATTGACCCAAGCCATCATGGTTGGACTTCAGTAGGTGCACCTGAATTGCCATGAATGGGCTAGTCAACAAATGATCTACCCCTATGCAATGTACCTAGTGAACCACCACTTGAAGTTACTTCTGATGAAGAAGCCATAGACCTGCAGAAGTTCAATCTGACATGGACCCCAGATCCAACACACGCAACAGCTCAGAGCAATGTAGTTGGAGTGTAAAACATTGGGGGGAAAGCAAGTTGCTAACAAACCGGAGTTTACAACAAGTATCACAAGTACTGCAAATACTGGAATGCATGGCATCCGTTTTGGTCCACACACGATGTTGAACACATTCAATAATTTAGTCAACAACAGAAACCATGCAGTGATCAACATCTGAGGTGTGGACTTGACGCCTTCAACATCAAATCATTACAATCAGCAGATGGCAGGCAAATGCCCCTCACTGGACTACACATGGGGCTCAGCAATTATAATTGGATCGAATATGATACAGTCTTCTTTGGAACATTTTTCCACAGACATGTAGTCAAGTATAAAAAGTTTATTTTCGCACAGCTCCGATTTCTGGCCCACACCAATTTTGAACGAGTGTGTGACTCTGAGTCAGGATGCTGCCACATATACAGTGAGATGGACATCGGCGATTGTTATTGTCAAATACAGGATCAACTTCCTTCCAGAGGGATTATTGTACCAGTCATTTCTGCATCTGACAAGACTCCCTTGACCAATTTTTTGTATAATCAGCATTCCTGGCTGCTGTATTTCACAATTGGTAATATTTGAAAAGATATCCACGACTCCACTAACAAGTATGCCTGGGTTGTAGTTGGGCTGATGACAGGGCCCCAGATGGGGCCAAAAGCACTGACAATGCATGGGATAATGCCATTAAAATAGTGCTATCCCCACTCAAGAATCTTGACATACCTGGTATTGCATGATAGGTCTCGGCCATCCTATGGCCGGAGATGTCTCTAGTATAGCCGGAGGTGAGTCTCGTATGACTGGAGATTGCTGTTAGCCTGAACGGTCAATACATAGATACGTACGTAAGCATCCACACTTGTACTTGTATATGTATGGCCTTGTAGCACTCTCAGATAATATACAATCAAGCATCTCTTGCATCACTATTGCAACAGGTTATGAGCCTGGCATCCGCTATAATCTTTACTATGAATACTCGATTTACATCTCACAATCAAGAGCCTCAACAACCCTAGACCACCCACGACCATCCCTGTTTGTTACTGTAGCAACAGCCACACATGAACAGACTAAAACTCAACACCATCATGACTTTCACTACCTCCTTCACACGTCTACCAGGTTGACATTCACCATGTGTACTGAAATCTTCAAGAATAATTACCGAGTCATCGCACAACCTACCTAATTTTCGTCCATACCATTCCTAGCAACGAGCATCTACCAGTCGGAGACCACCCCACCATTGCAAACAGTATACATGAGTCAATACCACCCACATAAACACATTCACCTTCGTACCAGCATGTACACTCGCTGTTGAATCGAAATGTGCCATCATCATACTATCTACAGTGACGACTCCAAATGCACCGACCAGGCTGAGTTCACCTATGAGTACCAAGTTACCTTCGAACAAAAGACAGAGACAGCATATGAAAGCCTGCTCATGCTGAACTCACAACTACACTCACTACTGTACTAAAGTATACTTCCAAGTACACCATTGAGTACACCCACAGCTACATCCTCACCTACAATCGCCAGATACACCTATGATTAAGAATCTTTGTCAGCCGACAGTCATTGAGCTTGGAGATGACAACAAACTTACTGTAAGTCACCATGGACTCATTAACATTTCACAGGAGAATGAAGTCAATGCTCTCTACACCCCGACATCCCAGCTTTCATTTCTCTGAACTAATCAATTGGGCACAGCCGAATACACATCCACATTTTGACGAATGTGTCTACAAAGTCCACTGCAATAAGGAGCAAGAAGAAGCGAGAAAGAGCATCATCGAGCACACATATCACCGTACCATCAATTGCGCACTCCACTGAGCCTCCAACATGCTCACCCCACACTGCCTCTCCAAGTGCAGCCAGCACTGTACATCAATGTTCACCTGCCACCGAATTTCCAAAGCCCACTCGGAAGCCTCTCTCAATGTCAAAATGACGACTGTGGCATCGACGTCTAGCCCACATTCGTCCTACTGCCCTACGATCTCTCATTGATGGGTATACAAATGATGACACTATGTGCACTGCATGCATCCAGGCTAAGCACAAGCTGAGATCATCAAAGTCAAGACCAAACACACTACAAAGCCATTCAAACACAGACATTCGGATCTGTGTGGACCATTCTCCACGCCTATCTCCGCAAGCCAGCACTACTATGTCCGATTCATCAACGATTACACATGCTACACCATTGTTTGGGTCCCCCGAGATAAGAAGTCAAAAACATGCACCTCAGCCTACCGTACAGATATAAGAGAGAAGGAGAAAGACTTGAGACATATACTAGCACAATCACCATCGCACTCCCACCACAGTACCTCCTGCGGAGAGGGAGGAAGGGTTGACATATGGTGCGGCTCTGCGGAGTGCACGAACCAGAAGGGGAAACATGCGTATCCACACAATTGAGTGCATCAGCGGCAAAATAGGCATCGCTCACTTTGACAAGGAATAGACTGTCACTCCATACTACTTCACCTCCAAGCATATTCACTACCACACTCCACTCCCTAATGCGCCCAAAACACACATAGAACTGCACCTACCAATGTACTCGCCACCGCATTCACGAATGTACCGTCTGCCATACCTACAAGTGTACCTGCCATTATTCTTCCGAGTCTACCACCAAGCAAACATTCAAGCTACTGCACTGCAGCATCATGAGGCTACAGCAAGAGCATCAGCGAACCTACAGTTACAACATACTCAAATCTACAGCCACAGCATAAAGTGCACCTACAAGTCTACCTACCATCGCTTCTCCAAGGCCGTGTACCATTACCACGATGCCAAAAGCCACCCAGAAGCCAGTCACTAGATCTGAGTCAGGATTGGCACAATGATTGTCAAGCAGACTACAGAGCTATTTGAACCCGTGCAGTCAAAGCTCTTCCAGATACAGCTAAACCAGACCAATACCGAACAGACCCAGGCAGTCATGATCTACTTGCAATGATCCATCGAGTTCCGCGGGCTGCAGTCCACACCACAACATACCCCCAACAATGATATCTCCAACCGAAGGTCTAATTGAGAGATGACGATGATGGCTTCCAAGCACCGAACACCAGGACTTCCTTCACCACCTACTGCAATTTGGAGGAAGCCAGATATCAATGATAAGAAGCAACAGACCATGGAACCGGTAGAGATGGATCTCTCAATAACTGCACAGATCCCGCAGATGGACATCACTGAGTACAAGATAAAGAAACGGGAGCAGATGGACTTCTCCATGACCAGGCAGGAACCAGTCGAACAGGTTTAGGCTATGGACGTAGCAATTGTGGCCGTACTGATGATAATTTTACAGATGACCACTATCCTCTGCCCAACGCTAACAAGCCGTCGAAGTCTCCCTGCATGTCCAGGTGTGATATCACATCCTTCGGACAAGGAGGTTGCACCACTGGTGGCTAGAGAAACCGTCTTATGCACTTGACATCTCCACTTCATAAATGATACAGCCTGCCATGCAGACGCCATGACCGTGAGGTTAATACTACTATTGATGATACAGCCTGCCAAGCAGCAGTCACGACCAAGAAGTCAATATTACTATTGAACACAGATCATGCCTACTACCACTGCAAGCCACAACTCATACCACTCCAGGCCTCTGTGGAAGCGCTGATATAATTATTACTTGCATCTAAATTGATCAAACCTGGCAAGCTACAAGCACATAAACTTCAGTATGACTCATACTCCTATTGAGAAGCTAACTATATCGACACCACATCTCCCAATCATGAAGTTGATAACAATCACTACATGACACTGCCGGAAGGCACTGACACATCTGCGATTATCACCATACTCAACAACCCAATCAACAGCCTTAATCAACCAAGCTACAAAGATCTTCAATGAAGGCAACCAAATGGAGGCCATCTGAGTCCTATGTAGCTTGATGAAGGTTATGGGGATTCCAACCACTTCCCGATATCACTGCCGAAAGACTTCACATGGAGATCACAGGAGAAGATTGCTGGGAGCACAACTGGGCAAACCAACTGCAGCAGAGGTTTACGGAATGGCATACGGGGGGATCGAGAAATGATAGGCAAATGGCATACCGAACGGAATGCCAAACCACCTTACCGCAGGCCTACCAACATCCAACCGACAAGCTGAAGGTCCACCGGCTGGCAGTTGACTGAGACACGCACCTGGAGGTCTACCGAGCAGTCTATCGCAAAGTTGACTGACAACATCTACCAGGTCAACCAAGATTCACTGAAACACCGGCGCTACTAAGATTAGCCTCGGCCTAAAGTCTTCCATCAGCGGAAGAATAATCAGAGAGATATGCATCAGGAAAAGATTACACGAAAAGATCACAGGAAAGATCACAGGAGAAGAACATGGGAGAAGTGAGAAGTCAACCGAGAAATCCACCGAGATGCCCACAAAGTTGCTCATCGAGACGCAGTCTACCAAGATGTCTAATACCACACGGAGATAACTGATATTGTAACAAGTGAAAGCGCTGTACGAGGGCTCCAAGGAGCACAAGCGCACTTAAATACATGGTGAGTATAACCACCTTCTGAGATGCTCACTTGATAGTTATGCTGTGTACGATTGACAATCACCAACGGCTACAAAATATGCTGGTAGCCAGAAGCTCCAATCAATGCCAAGTCAAGAGCGGAAGCTCCCATCGATACCGAGTCATGAACAGAACCTCCACCATCACGGAAGGGCGATCTATCGATGCACTTAAGGTTGGGTTTCAGGTTGTTTTGCTTTACTTTTGGGCACGCAGATTTCTTTGTTTCTTTATGAATGGCCATCCTCAGGCTACGGTAGTACTCTGTCCCTGCTCACTTTCGCAGGGGTTTGAAGAGGCTACTATGGGAATCACTGTGTTTCATTTCATTTGATTCTTGCTTTACGGTGTATAGCAAGAGGGGTAGTATTGTATGATTGGTCTCTGCCAGCTTGTGGCCGGAGATGGCTCTCGTCTGGCCGGAGGTGAGCTTCATATGACCAGAGATTGCTGCCCGCCTGAAGGGTCTATACATAGATCCGTATGCATGCATTTACACTTGTACTCGTATCTATATGGCCTTGTGGCACTCTTAGATAGTCTAGAATCAAGCTTCTCTAACATCACTATTGATACAACTGGTTCTGGCGCGATCTGGAATTGTAGTGATGGATTCAATAGACAATGATACCCTCTTTTGGCTTCCTGGGTTAGGAAATATCCCAAACAGGTCATTGTTGCTCAAGTCAGATAGGGAATAAATCCAATGTGTAATATTCCGATCGGTATGCCGATGGGGCATTCAACTTTTCGATCACTTCAAAAGTCAGGAGATCGGAATGTTTGGCTGAAGTTTCCAGAGGAAACTCATGTTGATGCTCTGTACATTCCAGGTGTTCACCCAATCTGCAACCAGTTGTGGCAATACCTCCTCTGCAATGACCATTGGCTTCGGCTGCCTGATGAATTGCATCAGCTGCTGCTGGGATATGGTAAGGACTGATCACAATGGCCACACAAATACCTGATAGCTAGACATAAACAATCAATTCAACAATCAATACACATTAGTACTACACTCTCCAGGCCTCCAGCTCTTCTGTAAACCATTCAATTCATTGAAAAGCAGTTGCTGGCAAGTCAAAGAGATCTGGCACAAGATCAGAACACTGGCAGTGGATCGCACTCCAATTCTTGTCTGCTCACATGATGCCGGGAACAGTGTGGCAGAATCAGCCTCTAATACAATGGCAATGGGAGCAGTGCAGGTATTGTGTGAATTATCTCTACTTGTTAGCCAACAAAATCACTCTGATCTATCCTCAAACCACTAGATGATATACTCAAGAGATTTGACCAGAAGAAGGGTGATTTTCAAGAACAGAAAATGTTGAAGTCTGTGATGGCTAAAGTAGATGAACAGTTGGTAAGAGAATCCCATCAGCTAAGACAACAAAGGATTCATAAAATTCATGCTGCAATTGAGGTCTGTGTGTATGGCAATAAGACATTCACCGCAACACAATGTATGCAATGACTTGTGCCCCTGAATAGTAACGGATGAGTGGCAACCAAATGGTCAGATGCCAATCAAACGGTATAAGAGTGATTGATCGGCAAAATCCATCATGTAACTCCCTTGAGATGTCGGCTGTTAATACAATAATCCAACATCATTAGCGACAACTATTGCAGGAAGTCTCAACTAAGGCAACAGGTCCTAGTAGCAGATTTTTCAATACATTGCCGGAAATCAGGACTGCTGTAGGAGATGAAGGTGATGTGGTGGCAAACATCATCCATGACAAGCATATGGAATATCAGGTCTGACAATCCAATGCTGAGACTGAAGCTACAACTGGGTGTAAGGCTAATAAGGACTTCAATGTAAATCAGCTAAACAGAGAGATGCAAGGTATCACTTGGAATAAACAGATGAGGTTCTAGAAGGAATTTTCCATCAGCTTGAATGTGTTTGAAGATTCGTGCGAGGCAGTTGGCAATGACAAGCTCCTGGGATCCATGGAATAGCGCATATTCCACTTTGAATATCGAAAAAGGCATCTTGTGATCAATATCTATACGTCTGTATGTTGAATCAGTTCTCGCAACAATTCCACCTCAGCACATTCTGAACAGTTACACATCAGCGAGGTGAATGAGGTAGATGAATATTGCAACAAAGTCTACTGTATTTGACAGATCATCCAGCATAATAACCAGTATCCCAATCTGGACTATATTGAGAAGGCACCATTGTATCTTCCCCTTGAATGCTGGTACTATATTGACTCTGCAAATGTTCTGAACCTATTTTGCACCACTGATACACAGTGAAATACCCCCAGGGCAGATCTTTTACGCCTTCAGCATTGTCAGAAAGAGTCTTAGTTCCGCTCCTTCTCACACCTGCATTCTTGCTGGAGAGAGACACATGTCCAACAAGTGTACAGAATTATCAAATTCACTGCACTCTACGATGCATCAGTATATGTTGGGCTTTCCAACTTTGGACAGCGATTCCATTCATGAATGAAAGATGACTAGGGCCACCAAATTTGTGGACTTGTGCTTGGATATGATCAGAATGTACTCATAAGCAGCATATTTGTTAAACATTATAGTGGGCTATTGTGCTACCATCAACCATTTCCCAGCCCTACTTCTGTTGAGTGTCTGGGACTTAATTACAAGGTACAATATTCAAATGCCAACCAAGGAATCATACCTGAATCTCATAACATCTGGGTCCAACTTACAGAGAACGATGAGAATGACCTTGTTAACACCTTCCAAGGCCAAGTTCCTGCTATTCCAGTATTATACTTTCCCTGGACTCCACCAGATCAGAACCTCTGATTTGAAGAATGCCTGCCAGCTGGAAAAACAATAACGACCTTGTTGAAGATGTGTAGGATTACTCAACAATCGATATCATGTCTTCAAGCTCCAGAATATGCAGTGCTAACACCCCCAAATGATATATATCTGCATAGTTGAGCTGATTGGGTTGCCGGAGTCAGCTGGGTTGTGATACAGACTAATATGATGCACATTTTACCCATTAGAGCAATTGTTGGACTGGCACATTTCGTGCGTGAGAATGCTGCCTCAGACAGAATCGATAGCACATGGCTTGAAGATAATCATGTAGATTGTGGTAGCTACTGCACTATATATTGATCAGAATACCTCAACGAAGGTATGCAACAGTAAGATAGTGTTTCAAATTGTACTATTTGGTTCAGATATGATCATGATCATGCCCGCCGAGTATGGCTCCGGGTTCGATATGCGGTGGTATAGTCTCGGGGACACAGTCAATAGTATTAATAGCTCTGAAATCTGACCATTCTAATTGTTTTAAGTTGTCGCATTTTGAAGACAACTAAACTATCTTCAGGATATTCTTGTAGTCTGTTCCGCACCTTCTGGAGCATTGAGGAGCACCAGAGAGGTAGTCTCTCAGCACCTAAAGGAGTATCCTGTTGCATTTGGCCCAATTGGGAGCATCTTGAAGCACCTGGAACAATCGGTGTGAATGTTCAGAGTTACTGAGTAATTCCATTATAATTTCCAAATCATTTTACATTTTGCGGATACATTATTATTTTACCTCCATCTTCCGAAACAGACCTCCTGGGTTACAAACCCGTACATGCAAAATGGAATGCAAAGGAAAGATTAAGCTATCCTGCTGTATACTTCATCAGATGATCTCATAAGTCTTGCTGCCAATTGGAACTCCACAGTCACCTCTGAGTGGATACCGCCCATGGGGATACTCCACCTGCAGAGGCTGGTAGTAAAAACCCACGCTGACTGGAATGAAATTTTAAGACCAGATGTCAAGAACAGTGAAAGAAGAAAACATCCTATACTATTCACAACTTCCATATCGCGACTTGAGAACTAAACTTATACTTCTCCGACTATCCATTGCCATAGGTATTATATCTCAGTGTAGGTTATTGTCGACATTATCATGGTGGTCAAGCTCATAGATATGGGTCATCATCCATGGCAGCTTCCACAGCGAAAATTAGTCATAGTAATTGGTGCTCATGGATCAAATTTGTCAATTGCATGTAGTCTCATTCGTAGATACTAAATTACCTACGTTTTTGTAAGAATATTTGTCTTACCACATTCGAGAGTGCTGGTGCTGTCTGTACTCTTCGCAGTACTTCCACTTACTATGAAAAGTATAACTTACAGCCTGTAGTTATTGGTAAGTGGGATAGAAAAGTGGATGCTGTTTGACTCAGTAATCATCTTTTGAAGTCCCCTTGGGTGACAATCTGATCTACTTGATGGGTGTGCACTCATCTTTGGCTGCTTCTATGCAGTCTTAGTCAACTTTATGATTAACCTGTTTGTCGATTTCTTGGATCATGTCTTATTCGACTACCTCCAGGTGGGCTTCTGAGTTGTTGGTAGCAATTTGTTGGATAGACATGGCTATCACCCACATTGGTGAAACCTTCATATTCTGTGATCAATGTCTCTGCCATATCGATTGTACATTGCCAATATCTCTTACTAGTAGTGTAATCATAATTTGGAATTACACCATAACGTAACTGTTATTCAACACCTAATTCTGTTCAGATTCTGCTGTGTCTGTCGAAATGCCAAATCCAGGAATAGACCATTATTGGAATTGGTCAGAGTATGGTATGTATAATAGTTGATTATCACTTGGATCCAATGGTCACTTTGGACAATCATGTGAGTGTCTGCCTCTGGAATTGTAACTGCCAGTTGCATAAAGTGCTTGCAGTGAGCACTTAGGAGTGGCACAATTGGCCCAAATTGCAACAGGTGTGAGTGCCATATCATTGATCCATATCTAACAGGTAAACATCACAGTAGACAGTCATACTCACTGTAATGGACGTTTTCATCTGCTTTGAAAATGCCACTTTGGACATTGCATTTACAGATCTTGACATCTTATGATTTGTCATTTGGTAGGGTTTCAGTGGATAGCTTCTTGGTGAAAGTCATTCAGATGATAGCTTTGCTGTTTTCTTGGTTTACCTCACTGTGGCCATGTGTGTATGCAGTTTAAGTAGAAAATCTGTTTCCTTCTTGGTAGTCATTTGGTAGACCTCTGGAAAGGTGGTTGGCATTCAGTTCAAAATGCTGATTGGTGGCAATTGTTGAACCTGTGGTTCATAATTCACTCAGCATCTCAGTCACTGGCTTAGGATAGTAGCATTTATGGCAATCCTCTCAGTCTCTATATGAAGTTCTTCAGTAGAGAAATCCAGTATGGTCAAATCTCGGTGGTTATCTCTTGGAAGCTAACTCATCAGTATTACTTGGTTGGATTCCGTCAGCTATTCTGTATGCTGGGTGGTAATATTCAATCATATATCTGATCTGTTTATTAGTCAGATCGCAGTCATTGAGTAGTGAGTTCAGAACTACTTAGATAGCTCTATTACAGTAATTCTGTATTGCATTTGGCACCACTTGGGTTACCCTATCACAGGTATTCAGTATGAATCTGGCTCCCTATACATACCTATCTACACCATATACAAATGATCACCTGCCATCCATTGTATTCTACATGCACTCATTTTCGCAGAGTGTTGGGTGTGTGTACTGGCTCTGCTCTGGGTGTGCTCATTGAATCATCTGTAGGTGTGCTTGCTGCTACTAGCCCTCCCAATTGATAAATGTATTACAAATTGCTTTATTCCTGCATTTCTGGTATAGTAATTGTTTGAGGTACTGGATGTTTAAAACCTCTGTATAGTTATCCCCCTCTGTGGAAAATTATTCCTCTGCCAGCAACTATTCTCATACAGTTGTATAGCAAACAAAGATTCAAAGAGTATGTCACAGAAATTGATTTGCAGTCAGTTCTCATCGTAGTTGTAAAGTTCAACATAATTGAGTCTGAGTCAGGATCTCATGCAGTATAGTATATTAGATATTGTAACTTTCCAAGAAATTGAGCATTGTAATCTCTGTCATCAGGTTGCTCAAATTGCCATCATGTAATGATATTCAGAATATTAATCAGTGGAGTCATAGTGCCAGTATATGGTTTATCCCCATCTCTGCACTCAAGTGGTAGCTTTATAGATTGTCAGACAAAGTATGCATATTTGACAGGGTGAATTGCTCATTACCTGGCATATATTGCAACAGCCAAATGACTGATTGACATCTGTCTCTAAGCATTAATGTTTTTCCAACATGAGCATATTGGCATGTATAAGTCCAATTCTAATAGTCTCAATGATGGTTCTTTTATTCATTGAAGTTACTTTCAAATATCATTTAGTCATATCAGGATGAATATCGAACAGCCAGAATTTCAACATCAGTGTACAAATATTAAGCAGTTGTATGCATCTTTTGCTGCAGAAAGCTCTCAGTTGCCGATATGGAAGATCTCAGAACTGCATACAGAGACAGATTTGGATAGCTCTGAATCTGCTTGATCATTATTACTCAATAGCATTGAAGACAAGGAGGATGCAGTGAAACAGAAAATCCTGGAGGCCAGGTCAGAATACTTCACCACAATAGAGCCAACCAACATCATCCACATACTCTCTCGGTGTTCCGGTGAGCCAGTTGTGATTAATCTGGGTTCTGATCTCGTCCCCCTTCAGCTGTAAGTACTGTAGCTGCTGCCTGCATACCCATTCAATATCAACTGGGCCTCCCCTCACAGAATGTTACCAAGGCAATGTCTTCCGACATCGTTCATGCTCCCAGCTGACCCATGCCATTTTCATTTCATGTTGCATAGGCTCTGGCAACTTGATTGCTAGCAAGTACATCTTCAAATATAGTAGCCCCCACAAATCTCATATCCACTGCTGGGGGTGGTGGTTTACCAGAACTATGTTCCACACATCCATCTCCCTCAGGTAGTGCTGAAATAGTCTGCTCATTTCTGGAATTCCCAACTGGTATCTCTCAATATAACAACTGGCCTCTGGATAAGTCAAATTCGACACTTCTAGTTTGCAATCAAGGAATGCCAAGCACGAGATGCGCAGCTGCTATATGTATAACAAGGTCATCCAGTTCGTCAACAGGCATCTAATGTTCGACATACTGATAATACATTGTCATTTTCCAACTATGATATGCCAACATTCTTACCTGGCTATCAAGAATGAAAGTGGTACTGTGTGCCAGTTCTGATGGAAGTCCCAGTCACCAAAGCTGTCTGGGCATGACGAAAATACTGGCACCACCACAATCAATAACAGCTCAAAAGAGTTGCATCTTGCCATGTTCATTTCGAACATAGAGTTCAAAAACTGTGTGTGATACAACAGGTGTAATTTGATTATCCCTTACTCCTATGCTCTGAGAAGTTATCATGGTCACTATAGTTGTCTTTCATAACTGTAGGTCTCGACAGTAAGTGCACTTCCACTTTGCAATAATTCTCCGGAAATTTCATTCCAGGCTAGGGTGTGCTTCCATTGTGGGGTAAATCTCAGTAAGTGCCTATGCTAATGCAGACTGTCATGATGGTGAGAGTTCTTCATTGATAGACTGATCATCTTGTGAAGGTGTATTCTGACGGTAGTTTTCTCCATCTCCGTAGGAACGCGTCACAGCAGTAGTGAATAGTGTTAGCAATGGTTCCGGGTTGCCCGGCAGCAGTCCAGGTTTGAACCAGAACCGAGATGCCCGTCCAGGCTAGGAACCGCAAAACAACAGAACTGGGTAACCAGCTCCGGGTTCCAGCCTAAAGCCGACCTGAAACCGTGGGTTTTTGGCCATGTTGGAACTGGACCCCCGTTCCATTATGCAGTTCCTACAATTCTGGCTGCAAATAAGTTTTCGCATTCTTAACATATCACGACATGACCTGTATGTGAAAGATGCAGTTTCAAGAGGTCTTTCACGGCTGGGTCTCCAGGTTGCAATATGATCAATATTCATCGAGTTGCAATGAAATAACGCTCTGAATCACACTCAAATCGCGGGTTTTCAACAGCGAATCAATGAATATTGCTCAGAATTGGAATCAGAGACCATCAGGCGAAAGGGAATCAAAAACTGCATAATTCACGTGTAGATCATGGCGTGATACGATCAGAACTCAAAAACATAATTGGAGCGAAACAGTTGTGCTTGCAAGGGTTGGTTTTTCAGGTGGGAACTGGCCCAGGAGCAACTGTCCGGCTTTTTCATGTGGCTAAACCCGTTGCAACAGTTTGGTTCCGGGTTTCAACCCGAACTGTAACTGTTCTAGCGGGTTGGGACTATTGCTAACACTAGTAGTGTATCCATAGGTATTAGTGGTAATAGAATGCCTCCACCAGTTGACTGCTTCAGTGTTGCTAGAGCTGTAGGTGCACACACAATGTGAAATAGGTACACTTCACTCGATAATAAGCAGTGAGGTATTACGTGTGCCTGATCATGTGCTGGAACTCCCAGGAACGGTAAATCTCCTCGCCTCATAGCCTTCAGCTGATGGTATCACCAATAGACCAGTATGATGGCACTTTGCATTGTAGCTGTTCTGGCTGATGGTTGTACCCACATTCTCATCGGAATGGTAATTGATCTCCAATATACCTATGGTATTCTGTCTCTATTGTTGTGAAGTGTCTGGAAAAAGGTATTCTTTTACCGGTAATCTGCCATAGACCATATAGCGAACACATAACCTCCCATAACACCAATGGCACCAAATCACATGAAGTGGCCCAGAGCCTGTTGCTGTAATCCCCAGTAATACACCAGTAAATAACCGATACCACATCTGACATATTTCACCAATTGAACCGCTGTCTATGTATAGTATACTGCAATTCACGGAATATACCATATATCCAGGTCAATTACTCATTTGTTTGCTACTGTGACATCTGCTTTCACACCTTTGACATGGGCTCTGTTAACTCTCACAAGCTTGCTTTTACATCAGCAAAAACTATATTTCCTTCATTAAATTTATTTAGTTTATTGTACCCACAAACTCAAAAAAAAAAAATTTGAGGTTTCCTTGAAACAAGCCATTGCTGTGATGTTCCTGAGTGTTCGTTGAGTTGTTGCGATGCTGTTTTCAAGCGTCACGAACACTGTACTCACTTGTGCCGATGTGCCAATGAGCGCTTGACGGACTGTTCACACTTCCATTGCAAATATCACAAATTATCTTGCAAAATACTCCTACATTGCCCACTTTGAATTCTTCTTGCGATGTTGATAGTACTCGCTCCGTTCATTCAATGAAGCAAGGAGTTCTTGTTTTTAAAAATCCTTCATGGCTTAATTTGACCAATCATAGGTACCATGCAGAAGTAGTTCGTGATATTTAATTTGTTGATACAATTTCATTCAGTTGCTTGTGTTTGTTCAACCGTCACAGGAGGGTTATGTTACATCACGATTATGATTTCATGAGTTTCTGGTCAGACTTCTGTAAACCATCAGTTGCAGAATATATACTACTATTATGATATATTGACAAAACCTAGAATAAAGTAGCACGCAAAGGTAATCCTAAATCCCATTACAGCCACCATTCCCAACCTCCAAGCAACATCGCACCCTCTACAATCATACTTCCATTGACTAATCCCATATTCTCAACACTGGTGATGTTGGTGATGTCATTGCTGTTGCGGTCGCTGCAGGGGACAGCCTAGCTGCTGCTGGCAATGACAGATCTGCCCATCGGCAGAACAGCTGAGAGTCGCATTCAAGCTTCAGTAGTCGCAACATAGCTGCTGAGACGATTGAAGGCATTGTCAAGCGGCTCTATCAGCTCCTCCGGGACATAATCAAGGAAGTCCTCATCACAGCTGCCATGATCATTGGGAGGTTGTGCCATGCCTGGGTCCGTACCAGGTGAGTAGATCCTGTAGCGAATAATGCTGCAGATTATTGTCTATCTTTTTGGCTCAAACCTCGGGTGAGGAAGAGACAAAATCCACATCAAGACGATGAAATCCATCTTTGCATGCATTATTAACCATGAGATTAAGGTGTCTTGTATCGCACTCATATTGTGCTCCACCTCCTAGGCCAAACTTTGGTGGGACATAAAACTCGCCTGTGTTCCAGGCCAACAGAAATTGGTGGATGGCCGTCATGGTGAGGTCAATGAATGTTGGGTTGATTGTATCAAACAATACACTATCTTTCATTCCCATTTGTTGAATGCCATAGAAGTATGTCCATTGAATTAGAACCACAATGTCAGTCTCTGCAAATCGAAAGTTGCACTCCTATGTTGATTGTGATAACAATGATTAAACAAGAAGGGTGCTTTGAACTTACCTCACGATCATTCGTGGGGCATGTCAACCTGTCCTTCGCCAATAGCCAGGCTACCAGTTTCCGGATCTTTGTAGGCGACTTTGTTCGAAATCCGGAAATCAAGTCGCTTGAAGTCTTGCAGCAGTATACCATTGCTCCATGGGAGCAAGTAATCTGTGCAGGAGCCTGATGGACAATGTCAGTGATAAAAACAATCATTGAGATAATTCATTTACCACTGAAAAGTAGGCACGTGGAGGGTTGGCGATTCTCTGGGCTTGATCAGTCCTGGTGATTTCCTCATACCACCAACTATGAATCTGGGCGGTCTTCACCGTGTCTATGCTAAAGAGATTCAGCAACATTGCATCATTGATCGCTGTAGGCTTCACACATGCCATGACCATCGCTGGAATGCCTGAAAGAGTTTTCCGGGTGTGTCATTCAGCTCTGGCAGTGAGGCCTCTCATGGCATCAACAACGGGCTCATATTGCCACAGATTCCCAGCTTTCGATGCCACCAATTGCTCACAAGCTTGGTCTGAATGCTTCCTCTAGTAATGATATACATCAGCGGGCGAATTCAACTGATTGAACGCTTGATCTAATACCTTCCTGGATGACAGCGCTACAGGCTCTAGTTCATCCTCCTCTTCCAAGACAGGATAGACCTCCCAACAATCAGAATGTAGGGGTTGCGTCGAAATAGAAGTTATCTGAGTTGCCGCAACCCGTGTTCCAAGTGATGACATGAAGGTATCCTGTGACGGCGACTTGCTCATTATGTTCCGGGATGGTCACCGAACATCATCGTCAGCAAATTCTGAATTGAAATCTCGACGAGCATTGTCAAATTCCGGTATCATGTTGGGAGGGTCATGGAGATCCTCATGGTGGATCAATCGTCTCCTTCTCCTGGTGCTGGAAGGACGCGCAGGATGAGGAGATGAGCGGCGCCTTGATGTCATAATTTGAAAAGGTGACAAGTAATATGTATGAAAAAATTAAAGGTGTTACTAAAGGCAATATTAATGAATGTATAGTAATTGAATTAAAGTGTTCTGTAAAGGAAAGAAAGCATTGATATGATGAAAATCATCATGGAGATGCATCATTTCATCCTGTCCACGATTCTAGGATCTTGCCTTGTCCTGTCACCCACGCTTCCAACTGGTAAGATAGACAGGAACTCAGAACTAAGAATGGCAGGCAATATGCACGCCACAGGGTTGTTGATTGGCTTCGTACAACCGAAATCATTATTGCAACTAGCGAAAAGGCTTTCATGTTTCACTAATCATTTGGGCTAACTGCTGTTGGGTGAAGATACCCAACTAAAAAATACATGATAGCTATGCACTGATTCCTGTCGCTGCAATTGTACCTTTCCCAAAAAGACACCTTTCAACAATTAATCCCAAGATTGTGAACGCTCAACACAGCCCTTCATGCATGAATATGACTGATGTTATTAATCAAATACACAAATCACCAAAACGAGACCCAAAACCTCTCCAAAAAAATCCAGATTATCACCCATCCTTCCACCCTCCAAAGTGCCATAGAAATACCCACCCACAACACAAATCCTTGAACAACCATCCAGCCAGTGCATTCCAACCTCACAACGACAAATTGGCACCTGGGCGGCTGCGTGTTTGCTGCCTATTGGCAAGAGAGTATTCAGCAGAAGGATTCAGAATGTGATTGTGGTCATGGAGCCAAGCCCCATCATCCTCAGCAACAACTCTCTGCTCGTATTCCGCAATGAGACCACAAGCCCATATCCGGATGACTGCAAGGAATCACTACTGCCAGATGATCCTTCGTTAGATCTTCCTTTCGAACTATTGGAAGCCTCCTTTCATTTCCAGGAATCTCCTTGAATATTCATAGCCTGTCACAGAATCTTTGTCTGATTCCTCCCCAATGTTGTCGATCATATCCTCGGCTACATGTTGGAGGATGTTATCCTGGCCAAGGTAGCTGCGACCAACACTCATAGAAGGCTGAGTGCCATGTGAGCTGTCCGCTTGTTAGCCACAAAAAACAATGCAAAACAGGGTTGTGTTGTGTAATTTCATTGCTGCCTGTACCTATCGAGCAGCAGTATTGTTATCGGAGATTAGGGTAACATCACAGGGATGCGGGCCACCATCTCCATTTGGTTGCTCACAGCAGCCCAAAAGACTTTGGATTTTTAAACTGTGGCTGTCAGACTGGCGATTGCAGCAGTCGTGATCGACCAAATGGTCATATCCACGATCGTTGTAACTCTCGGAAGTATCGATTCATCATCCTCTGGCCAGTGCCTTTAGTATAGGAGAGTATTTTTTGGACCCACCATCTACCCAGCTACATTGGGATCAACATAGGCAATGGTAAAGCTGGATAGCTAGACAAGGGAATCGGTCAAGGTGTTGTGACTCACCTGTATCAGTGAAGACCTGGGTCCCAATGTTTCTTCCTCGTCGTTTCTGTATCTACACATCATCAGCAAGACCAAATGATGCATCGGCACTATGAGATACATACCAATGTGGAAGAACATCCTCATCTTCGTTGCGGTTTCATCGATCCTATGCTTCCCTCGGTGAAGGCGAACCTCCGCGAACTTATCAGGCGTTGCCTTGAGTCCCAAACCAACATGGATAGTCCTGTCTACCATGTACCCTGTCCAGAGTGGCCTTTCGGACACCAGATCACTGATTCATGTACCACAAGGATCAACTAGGAGATCCCATTACTTGGGGCCAGCTTCTAGCTTGTTGCACATCCTCATGGACTTCGCAATATCCCAGACAGGCTCCCACACTTGATTATCTCTCCATTGCATTGTCTAGGTGCATTTCTCCTGCGAAATCCTCATTGTTGTTGCTGCCCATTTGCTGACTCTGACACTAGCGTTCTTGGCCCAGAGGCGGACTTGTGATGTCGGCATCTGGATTGTATCAGCATCCGCGACGACCGATGTCAGCAACCTGAAGGCATCACAACGCATTTTTGGTTCCCAATGGCGGTCGAAGATTGAGTGGTGGATATCAAATCCTCACTCCTCTAGACAATGGTCCGGAGCGATGAATATATTGTACAAGGGAATGCGATGCGGTAGCAGAGGTGCAGATGGTGTGTCGAAGGTTTTGCAGATTGTAAGTAAGGTCAGGAGGTAAGGCAAATCTATATGTGGGCTTCGAGGGGTTATCATCATCTGGCGACATCATCTTGGCTGCTATCCAGCTTGGAAACAGTTTGCTTAGCATCATCTAAGCGCCCTGATTCAGCGACTGAATGCTTGAATTCATCACAAAGACAACTCAAAGCATGCTCTGCAGTCATATCTCACTATTTTTCTTTGCTCAGGGTCCCGTACCCTGTGATGATATCACTGGGTCGGTATCTAAGGATACTGCACAGTACATGAATGGTACAAACTTAACAAACAGTGACAACGATAAATCAGGCACAGGGCGTAGGAGGGTCTTGTGAGGGTGCAAAACAATCGCCGCAACAAGCGAATGCAGATGCGGGATTCTATTCCAGACCCAAGTGATGCTGACAATGACAGAGCGATCAGACAGTTTGCAAACATGTGAAAGAGAATGAGAAAAATCCTACAACTATCGTACAACCTATGTTGGGAAGATGTAAATTGAAGTGCGGCTATTTCTGATGACCAGCCAGCTTGCCATGTTATAAGGAGCTAAAAACCCTTTGAGATGCTTCTTAAGTCTTTTGCGACAGTTTATTTTGCCAATGAAAACTGGATATTTATCAACATTGAGTGTGCTGGTCAAAGATGTACTTCTACATCGGTGAGTACATCACTCACCTATGTCGTCAACACAACGCATGGATTGTATCCTTATCAGCTAACTAACTGCCAGATGATGGTTTTGCGATCAAGCATGATAGTACTCTACTTGCATTCATCAATGAACTGCATCACAACCCTTTCCTTCCCTCTTCCACTGTGCTTCCAGGAACAAAGAAGCCAACAACAAAAATGTGTCTGTTGATCCAGAGCAACCTGCAGTTCAGACACGTATTTATGGCACTCCACACTGGGTCAGCTGTCTAGGCGGCAAGCCTGTTAGCAATGAGTATTTCAATATCTTCAATGATGAAATATGTGTATGTTCACTGTTTTCTTGCGAGGAGGAGTATAGATTTACACACTGCTGCGACACATACAACTTGAGCAGAGGTGCAATCATCAAGCGTTTCAACAAACCTACGATGCCAACTGTCAGCAATTTCGCGTCATCCCACACTGTATTCGCAAGGTTGAAAGTAATGTCTTATGTGATACGCATCGACTCTTGGATATTGGGCAACCTGTGTTACAATCATTTGGCCGATCCATATAACCTTGGCAATCATGATTACACACGTTTCTTCAACTGCAATCCTGTTGAATGGATTGAGTTCCTCATGCAACAGCCCACATTCCGGGAACATATGTCATATGCTCCATAACAGCAATTCAATACTTCTGAGGAATATATCTACTAAGATGTGAAATCAAGCGACTGGTGGCGGAATGAAGAGGTATGTTAGTTGAATTTCTTCATAGCTATGATGATTTTAACCACTTGAATCTCTACGGTGGCCGCTTGGAGCTACCATGGTCCCTTCATTTGGCAGTTCTGATCAGATACATCTTGAAAACTATTTGGGCAACAAGCAGGAACGGCCAGTATATTTGAGTCTTAGAAACATCGACTCGACAATTAGATTAAAGCCTTTGAATCCATGAAGTATCTTTCTTGCCCTTCTTCCGGTTCCTCCGAAATATCACTTTTTGTGATGTGGAAAAATCACCTTGGTAAGGTATCAACATATCCCTAATCAAGAGGTTTTAAAGAAGGTCTTCGAGCATATGATTCATCTTCTCATCCCACTTTTGAACACTGGAATGCTCACGCTTTGGGCGGACTGTCAGACATGGCAATGTTATACAGTCATCAGCGCATGTACAGCTGACCACTTCGAAACCAATCCCTTGCACCTGATCCTGCAGCCCCATTGCCTGGAGTGCTATGGAACAAAAGCATCGTGTGGAGAAGAGAATCCATTGTTGTGGCAATCGAGAGACTATCGGCTATACTCCCAAATGTTGCTACTCACCACTCAGGGAGATGAGACGGAGAGACAGGATGCAAGACACTATCTGGATAATCAAGTGGTTGAAACCTCAGAAGGCATCTTCTGGACTATGAAATGCATCTCCACGACAACTGTAATCATACCCAATATTTTTCATCCTGTCGACGTCGGTATGCGTAAGCTTTTGATAGACTGGGTATTGTCCTCCCTGGAACAACATTTCAGGATTGACAAATTCAACCAGCTCTGGGCAATGATGCCTCCATATCCTGGCTTTGCTCGATTGAACAAGCCATACAGGCATGTGATGCAATGGAGTGGTAAGTATAAGCAAGCACTCAGTCACGTGATTGTTGCAGTTTTCACGGCAACTCTTTCAAACCCTTCAGCAAGCCAAAGAATTCCCTTCACAGATGCCCAGTTGTACGTCAAGAACTGAGTGTGTTTTCACCTTCTGGTACAGTACCGGTACCATGCTGAAGCCCTGATCGATTACATGGAGATGTATCTGGACAAGTTTCATTACCACAAGGATGTTTTCTGTAGATTCTGCTCCAGTAAACCTACAACGAAGGTTTCTGAAGCCTTGAAAAAGCAGCGTACATTGTTCAAACAGGAAGAACGGGAGAGTAACCCCGCTTGGAACAATCATTTGGAGGCTGCAAAGCGTCGTTGGGTTGATGAACATACCCTGGAGATCGAGTCAGACATTGCACAACATCTTGTAAACAAACTGGATTTCAAATTTGTGACGATGCATCTCCTGAACCACATCTCTGATGATATCCGCCCGCTTGGCAACCTCTTGAATGCGAGCTCTGAACTACCAGAAAGAGCGATGATGATACTTAAACAAGCATACCGACAGTGGAATCATGATGAGGCAACCTTCCCGATTGTGATAACGCAAGCACAACAGGAGGTGTTTCTGTATTGAGCGCTGATCGCAAACACTGCAAAACAATGTCACCATGATGAAATGACTCTAACCAAAGCATCTATCAAGCAAATGATGAAAAACCCGCAACCAGAAATCAAGACCCTTGATGTCTTGGCTGAGTGTTGTACAATGCCAAAAGGGGAGCTACAGAATCACATTTCTTAGTGTTTCACGAGATTTGCCAACTTCACAGACTACATCGATCACTATCAATATTTCAATGGTTTCGACGATGCAATATACATTGGGTAAAATGCAGTAGCATTTCCAGTGACGTCTTTCCAATGCCACAAGCAGGTAGTTCCTATGGTTTGTTGCACTGGGTCCACAAGGTGGAGAAAGCATAAGCCACGAAGAAATGATATAGTGCTTGTCAGGATGGGGATGAGCCGAGATAGCCGCTTAAAGTGGACTGCTGGATGCATACCCGGGTTTTGGAAGGGTCTTTTCGTCGTCGAGGAAGCTGAACAACGTATTAAAGGGCTTCCCGCCTTGGTTCAGACTTTTGCGACAGGGCCCATATGTCAGACTGCTCGTACGATGATTGTTGGGGAGAGACATCAACCTCCGATGCAACCCTTGTGCAACAGAACCTGCTATTCCAAGCCTCTGAGGGGTGTCAGAACCACATATATCATCCATATAAGTGCGATCCGATGGGCTGTACACCATGTGCCACTGACACCCCATCCAGATAGCATGTGGTGGTATGTGAGCAACACGATTGTCTTGAATGCGTTCAATGTGTTTTACATGTAGATTATTCATTTTGATACTTGAGGCAATCGTTGCAGTGATATATAAACCCTTGATTAGTGTTTTCTCTGGGTGTCTGAATCTTGTTATGGGAGTTGTGCAAGTTTGTGTATAATCGATGTCTGGAGGGATTACATATTTAACAATTGCCTGGAAATCAATGAAACACTTCAAAACACTGTTGAAACGATTCAAATCCAGAGAACGAACGTGAAATACGTACAGTAAATTATCTGCAATGACTAAACAAGTTGTGGAAATGTTTCGATGACGCAATCACATCATTGAATGCTTCAAAACACAGTCGAAGAAAGCAAACTAGAATGTCGAATTATGTGTGGAGAATATGGAGAAGGATCCATGTGTGGGGCCCAATTTCGGAAACCAATTTCACTTTTTGCTGAATTATTACTTTGACCTGCTCAATCTAACAACTCTGACATACTCGCTCAGACAACTGCAACATGCGAACTCTATCACTTTCAAACCTCTGTCAACCTTGCTCCCGCGACTCTAAAATGTTTATTCTCACATCTCCGACAAGCCGTTTGAACCCACAACTCTGACCAGCTCACTTTGACAACTGATATGCATGCTTTTGCAACTCTGGCATACTCACTTCTAAAGCTCTGACATGGTTGCTTGTACCATTCTGATATGCTTGGTTTCACTGCTCTGACATACTCACTCTGACCTTTTTGTCTATCTGGCTTCGCTGTAAGCAGTTGATCGAGGCTTACCTCAAGCTGTTAAGAAGCTCGGGATCAGCCATCCCTGGGATTTTGCAATGGGGGGTGGATCTGGGTTTGCTGGGCGAAATGGATCCAGATTTGCTTGATCGGAGTTCGCTAGGTGCTGGCAACATGCTGCGAATATGGCTTCACTAGCAGCATTCAGGCAAGGTTGCATCCTGCTGCACTCAGAAATGGATCTGGCTTCACATAGGGGTGGATCTGGCTTCGCTAGGAGCACTTGATCTGGACTCACTGGAAGATCACCGCAAGGAATTGATGTGTCTTCACTGATACCAAAGAATCTGGACTCACTATGAGCTGGCACGCAGCATTAGATGTGGCTTCGTGGGGAGCATGCTGGTAGCGGTGGATCTGGTTTCACTTGTAGGTGTAAAAAACTGGCTGTGCTGATAGTTGTGGATCTGGCTTTACCGGTAGGGGTGAAAGTGGATTTGCCGGTATCAGTGGATCTGGACTGAGTAGAAGAGGCCAGGCTGCAGTAGGTCTGGCTTCGGTGTGTGCAAACAGGTAGGGGTGGATCTGGCTTTGCTGGTCGGAGTGAAACTGGCTTTACTGGTAGGGGTGAACATGGCTTGGCTGGTAGTAGTGGATATGGATGTGCTGGAAGCTGGCAAGAAGCATTGAATCAGGTGGATCTGGCTTCACTGGTAGCAGTGAATCTGGGCTTGCTGCTATGGAAGGTTTGGGCAGCGCTGGAAACAGTGCATCTGCATTTGTTGGAAGAAATTTGTTAACAGTGGATTCGATTTTGCTTGTCACAGCAGATCTGGCTTCGCCTATTGTGGTGGATCCGTCTTCACATCTGGCAATGGATCTGGCTTCACCTGTAGGAGTGGATGTGGCATCACATGTAGTAGTGGATCTGGCTTCAGCGGTTGTGGTGGATCTGTGTCTGCGTCTCATGGTGGACCTGGCTTAGCCTGTAGTACTAGATCTCACATTACATGTAGTAGTGGATCTGGCTTCACTAACAGTAGAGAAGGGCAAATTACATACAGCTCATGGAGAAATCATCTATGAGTATAATGACCAATGGTGGTGATGGTGATGGTGGCGATGATGATGGTGGTGATGGTGATGGTGGTAAAGGTGATCATAGTAACAGTGATAGTGGTATTGGGAATGGTGATGGTGGTGATGGCAGCGATTTCAAAATGGGGGTGATGAAAGGGGATACAGTATGTGAAATTTACATTGTTCTGTAAATGGTTATCACTGATGGTGACATATGATAACAATCCTGTAACACTCCCATAACACTCCAATAAAGTAACAATATATGGTATGGCACTATGATCTGGGGTACACAACTATAATACAGTGGTAGCAGCCATAGTAAATCTCTGTTAAGGTAGTGTGGAAGAATTTTCAGATATGGTGGCATAGCCGTATTCTGAACTCATGACCATTATGATCTTTGCCTCCTGTAACACCACTCATGTGGCAAGTGCTCTCCGAATTCATCTTAGGTGCCATGACGTTGTTCAATTGAATAATGAAAAAATTAAAATTCTTAATCACAGTATTTATGCATCAATTCTGATTTGGCAAGGTGATATCTTGATTGTTCTGTAAAGTCACCTGTCAGTCAATGTGTTCACTTGCAAAATCCCATCAGCAAGATATAGTCATTAAAACATAAATCGATATTAACTTAAGGACATATATGACTTCATTGAGTCTTATACACATACATATCAAAACTATAGGAATTCAGTTACAAACTGGGATACAAGTAATAATAGACAGATATGTACATGAAAAAAATATTGCTAGAAATCCAGGGCTCATGGTGAGCCGACTCTATAGATTGGCTGTTACCTGGCCCTGGGCCACATGCCACCCTTATATACTGCCATAGCCTACAGCATACCTTCCATTCAAATTTTTTCTCCCAGAGAATACAATGCACTTAGCAGTACCCCCACAGTACTTTCCTGACTATCTTCTTGTCCTTCCAATATTTCCTTAGTATTTCCCTCCCTTAGTGCTGCTTTGCATTCTGCTTCTAGTTCCATTTCTAGCCCTCTGTCTAGATTGCAGTTGACATCTTCGCAGATATCTGGACTGCTTGTAGCCCAGTAACTGTCCATACTATGTCTGTGTATAGATACATTGTATCCTTGTAGGGGTCAGGTTGACCAGTTACTATCAAATATAAAAGGTTTATATGTAAACTCTAATAACCTACAGATTTTGGCCCTAGAATCTTTCTTACTTGGCATTACAGCCATGTCAGAGTTAGCTTCAAACGCCATAGCTCTCTCCAATATAACCACACTAAGTATTTCATCCCAGCAATTGCAGTACTAGATGTACCAGAGGTAAGCAATCTTGTCATGCCTTAGCCTTACTTCTAACACTTCCAAGAGCTACCAGGAATGAATTGGTAACTAGAATTCCAACTGGAGTTTCGGCCAGTGAAGTGCATCATCGAAAGTAGCTATAAGAACTTTATTGGTTATTGTAATTAGGTACCACTAATTAAATATATATTACTGGACACTACGAAATTGCAAGTTTATCGTTCAACCATATTCAGATATCGTCCCCACAAAGGTGTCATAGGGTATTTAGGTTCAATGATAAAGCCTTCCTGCCTGCTACCAATGTTAGTTCGAGTCAAGTATAGTACATCTAGTATACTTTACATGGTATTTTTACTACTGCTGAGATTGTGTCTGTTATTGGCATTTCCATGTACCTATATTCCATCTCTACCAGCTCTTACCAATCTATTACATTATAGATGACTTCAAGTTGCCATTTCATATTATAGGTAAGGTTACCCAGGGTATATATATCATAGTTGTCTTTAAAAATTAGTAATTACCTCAAGTTATTGATTATCATAGTTGATTCACTGACTACTTCTGTACCTGTATTCCACATGCTCTGTTGGTCTGTCAACTGTACTGGTTTGTCTGATGCTGCTAACTATATCGTATTTGTCCACTTCTTACTGAACTGGGTCGAGTATTATGTATATTTCATGTGCCAATCGTATTATCCAACAATCTTTAATCTATTCTCTATCGGTGTATGCTCGAAGCAGTGGTATATATGTCGCCAGTTGATTATTTTGAGTCCATCAATCATCTGCCACATTAACATATTCTAACTATCCAATTTCCGGAGCTGCAATGTATGTTCTCCAGTATACATTGTTGCCTGGGTCATTGTCTAACCTTTCTAAGAATATATCTGGATTCCATACATACTATAACCACCTGGATACCTGAACTTCTTGTAACTAGATAAAATTGATAGCTTCTTCTTATTACTCAGAGTTATGGTGCCATGTGTTATCATTTCAGCTAATAATTCTGCTGCCTATATAAAGTAGATTACTTGGTAGATAATTAGCTATACTGTTCTACAGTTACATTCAAGGTATTACCAGGTATATCACTATACTGTCAGTTTTTACTTTGGTATTTTGTAAATTTCAAAATCATGGAAATACATCCAAATTTCATATTGTAGATACATTGTATTCTTAGTGACACCATATATTCTAATAATGTCAAACGATATAAGCTTTAACCTTCAAAGTAGTGGAAAGAAAGCAAATGTAGATGTTAATATAATGCTAAAATAATGTATATTGCTTGAACATGAGTGTTAATTATAAGTAGATCATGATCTATATTTACACTGATTGAGTTACACAGTGCTGCACATGTGCCTTGAACTGTACTAAAGTACACTCTGAAAATAATGGATAATTTCAAGGTGTAGATAAATATACATTCTTGAATATATCAGGAAATTTAAAATGTCATTCTGTGATGGACATATACTAAGTAGATAACTATCTTTCAACAAAATTCGATAATAATTCATAATATTACCATGCAGTCAGTTTAATTGCTGATAATCACCACATATAATTGAAAATGAATAATAAAGTGCAATATATTTAATGATTGAAGAAGTATAACAAAACATATAATATAATATAACTATATACTTATTTAGAATTGAACTACATATAATTTCAGACTGTTTAGGATCCTGTTATGTTATGTAAATATCAATAGTAGTGTGACAAACTGGTTAAGACAATCCTTTGAATCTAAGTCCAAGATGATACATGGACTAAATAGTAGCTGCCAGTCCTAATTCAAATCTATGTAATAATATACACCAGAATATCTTTGTCTTATTCTCCTCCAGGGTATTATCATGTCTGTAATTTACCAAGCCGTAGAAAAAACAGACAAAAAGAATGTAGAAATAATGTATCCAACTGTGCTATGCGCCCAAGTATATAACAATAGATAAACCGTTCTGGTGATCCTCTGAACTATTACACTTAGTCCTTGTCCCAACTAATCATCTGTTATGCATGACAACTGCAGACTGAAGCTTAATCTCTACCTGCATTGGTCAGTTGGCTGCATTTCTTTGTGACTCCACTCAACTACTCGTTTAAAGAAAATATACCTGGCGACTCAACTCTGTCCGTATCTAGTTGAAGAATATGTTATCATATGCTGTATTTAGTATAAATTGAATCAAAGGTGTTCTTCCGACCAGTTAGAGTATTGTTTATACCAGTACACAGTCTTCTAATCTGTTCCATCATTTGTTCACTGTGATGCAATGGTGAGGCTGGAAGCCAGCAAGTCTACCATGAACACTGCACATTACCTCTTGGGACATATACTGGAAATTAATCAGAAACTGGCTAAAGAAGTCTAGGAAGAGGGTGAGAGCATACGATAGAATACCAAGCTGTGAGAAACTACAAAAATTGTGTGGATTGATGAATACTCTACCTGAGTGTGTAGCATCAAGAGTTCGATAACAGACTGTATATTCCAATATACAGGTGTTGAGATGATGCTGGTATCTATACTATTATCTTCCAAATATATATACCCCCCATTGTCATGTCTACCCCCAATATCTCAATATCTCAGCAGGTCCACTGCCCCACCTCCTGCCAATGTAAATAGTGGGGTCGAGATACGCATTTCTCCAACAAAGTGGTGTGTGTTATATGTGATGTTAGTATTGGTATCGATATGGCAGTTGCAATCACTTTCATTGTTGGTGTGAGTATTTGTATTGGTATTCACAACAGAATCAGTCTATAAATCTGTATTGAACGCACTTTTTGAAGAATATATTTCAAATTCAAAACTATTCTTCACTATAACTCTTCCATCTCAGTTTGCTCCACTGAACTCATTTCTGTTGACTGTACATTCTGATCAATATTCTTTTACATGAACAAACAGAATTGTCATAAACAAAGACTTGTGTTCACAGATACACAGTACATCTGCCAATAATCACTAATTGTGCTCACAATTGGGAAGCTAAAAGACTCCTTAGTTATATGATAACTTTTACCACTACCAGTTTCTCAGATTACCCAAATGACATATCCAGTGAACTGTAGTGGACTATCTCCTCCACCACTTTCGAGGTATTTCATTTTGCTAATATCTACATAGTATCTGTACTCTGTTATCCTCATACTTTCAAATAAACAATCAGACTACAATACTGTAAGTTAGTCTGCTACATTGCCAATTTGTAAAGATGTTTACAAATTGGGTTTTAATAAACTCATGATATATTGTTTGGCAAACAACCACTGATATCGAAAATAACCTTTTCCTCAGGTGGAGTCTTGAGCTAATATTAACCCCAGCAGACTCTGCACTGCTCTCTGCACTAATCCTCAATATATTCTATCATGTTGTGATTTTGGTGCTGTAACCTTGTTTACTCATAGAACTTGGTACAACAATTATCATTGCCAACCCAGCAGTTGAGTTTCAGATTTCATCAAAGGGAACTATTATTTGTGCTGTTGAATTGTCAGATGCAATCTTCAGTGTTTCGAATCCCAAACATGTTGGCAATCTCTCTTGAACACTATGGCCTGACTGATAGATTCATTTTCAATTTAACTACTATATCTACTAAATTGCTGTTCAAAATTGTTTCTGGATGTTCATTGTACCAAGACTTGTAATTTATGGTGATAAACCTGTCAAAGACATACATTACTTAGATTATCCAAATGTATCTCCTTTATAATATTAACCTCTCTTCAACAAATGAATTGAAAGTGTATGTTGGCATTTCCCTGTTGAATATAGGGGCTCACAACATATTGTACTGTGGTTAATGCTTGTACATTATGTTATAGGTGTGCATCCAAACTGCTGTATCTGTTCTGTCATGTAACATGATCTGTTAAATCAATATAAGATTGATTGCTAACTAACAGTGCTTACTACAATAGAGGCATGTTACATTATAGTATATGCAACTGTAATATTCATACATTCAAGATGCTCAACAAACAGTTGCTGAGCAGAATACTAGGTAAGTGAAACCTCTGATATATAGTCATGAGTTTAAATATCAGAATTGTGGATAGTACATTCGCAATAGTCAAGCTTTGTTACATTAGTTCTTCATATCAGCCAATTGAACTATCAGATTCACCATTCCCAGTTTTAAATAATACAGTTTCTGTGAATATATAATTCACTAACCTATTTGTAGTATATTATTGATAGCTATCAAATTTATTACACTTTCAGGTTTTATTTCTATATATCAAATTATTTTACACTTGTATATTAACTGTAATCAGTTTTTAGACAATATTTACATTTCTACTTCTTCTTTCTCAACAGTAATAATTTTCTCTATTTATCAATCAGGTTTTTTTATCTACATATTCACACACTGCTAAGTTTAATTTTTACAATGATTTATTTAAGTGTAAGTAATAAATATATAGAGAGACAGTTGATTATGATCTCTGCATTATTTTCAACTGCAATATTTTTTCTATACTATTTCAATATCCCTTTATTGAATTATAGTAATAACTTTTCTCATTTTGATTTGCTGCTTTTAATAGCTTGTAACAATGCCTGATTATAGTGGTAGAGAGCTGATGTAATGTCATGGCTGCACATGATGTGTCTAGGGCTGGGTAACACCTGCTTTATATGGTCAGCTCGCCATAAGCCTTTGATCTCTAGTAATAGTCTCACCTTACTCTAACTTACCTGCCTACTACCCCATTATATTAGCATATCCATGTGTACAACTGTATCTTCTCATATGCTGTATTACACAGCCAGATACAGATACACGGCCTTATACTAGTATTGCTCTTACTATCTGGTGTATGTTTCGCATGTGGGATGTCATAAATCAGCACCTTCCAACGGATTGTGACATGCAAACTACGCATGAGCTATCATACGGATTTGGGAGTACTGATTGTATCAGCGAAGTCTCTTGATATTTATATTGAATTGAGTCCAATGGTCACAGACAATTTGATGTGGATTCTAGATGCCCATCATCTAGAGACTCATCACGACACCAATGAATGAGCAATCTGACGGACTTGAGATCGATCAATTGCAGATGCCAAGAGGCATGAATTGTCCACCCAATTAAGGTTCATAGTAGCAGAGACAATTCTGATTTGATGTCAGAGGCCAGTTGGCCAAAGATGGGTCACAACATCTAAGAAGAAGAAATCATCCAAACTTGACAGCGACAGATAGCAGAACCAACTAAGCTTGGGAAGTACACCCTATTGAGGTGAACAGTAGCAGAGGCAATTCTGGTTCGTTGCCTGAGGCCAACTGGCCAGGTGACGCATGAGCAGCCAACTCAGTTGAAGTCCATTGTGATGAATTCATCATTCGAGAACTCCAAGGCTATGAATCGCATCATTAATGAGATTTGATAAGTTACCTTCCAATTGAGTCATTCTACAAGTACAGGGACAATTCCATTCCCCATACAGCATGGTCCGTAGCATCAGTGGCAATTTTGAAGCAGGTCCTACCTCAGGTCAATGTTGTCAATAGTCATTTGAGGATGAATGGGCACATTCCTGAAATGAAGTGCACCTACAGAGGATAAACGCAGATTTATGTGATACATACAATTTCCATCTCTTGGTGGCACTGATGGCAGTTGCAAATGCAATCACCTTCTACACAACTTGATGAAGTTAACTACCTTACGGAAAATATTGGGAGTTCACTGCAGTGGCTACAGAAAGTTTCACAAGGCTAGCTATTGTCAGCGAGTTCAAGAATCAACTATAATAACCAATATAATTACCAGTATCATCTGTCTCACGACGGGCAGAGTTCAAAACAGTGGAACAGAGATTGCAGATTGTTTGGCCGCTCTGTAAGGGAAGTATAATAACCCCCAAATGATATAAAGTAGCTAGCCGGCATGCTTCAAGATTACCATGATGAACTGTCACAATCAGAACCCGATTGGATGACCAAATCTGATCATTGTGAGGAGATAGGTATCTGTGCGAACTCTATTCTATTTCATCAAACAAGTTCCTGAAAGCTGATCAATCACCAATGAGCAAATACGGATAGGTGTCCAAACAATTGTATATCCAGAGGGTTGTTAGGAATACAATGGAATTGATTCAATTTCGATCGTAGTCGTGATTCTGAGGATCCACAGGAGTATCGGAGAATGGACTGTCTTGGCACTCACCAGTAACCAATTGATTCAGCATGTATTTGTTGCATGGAGGTTCAATTGATGTGTCGTATCCCCATGAGGGAATGGTCATTATTTGGTTGTCAGACAATCCCAATTGGGCAAGGCAAGGACAGAATTTGGTTGTCCGAAAGTCCCAATTCTGCATGAGACCTGATTTGCTCCGTGCTCTTGTTCATACACATTGTGGTAGCCACAGTGGATACAATGTGTGAGCTGGAGACAGATAGGAGTTATCTCGGTACCAGGTGAAGAATCCTAGCGTCGACGTGCAAAGGAATCTCCCTGATGGCGCTGCATCCCCAGACTGAGCCGAAGAGATCGCAGCGGACCAGACGGGCCCGCAGGTACGCCCCAGTACTGTACCAGCATCACTGCAAGGGAGGAGACGTGTTTCAAAGGTCGCTGTCCTTTGAATATTCATATACTTGGAGCTCCTGCTATTGACGAACTACTGGCCAGTGAGCAGGTCATTTGGTCATTCTTCCTAAGAGTGGGAGCTTGTCCAGGGCTGCTGGGAGCGACAGTCAAAGGCATTACAAATGGTGAGTGAGATAGGCTCCAGGCGCTAGATGGGTGAGCAGAAAGTAGCAGCAGCTGCGGCCAGCAAGACACACCCCACGGTATCCTTGTGTAAACATTGTTGGCTTGCCGAGACCCAAAGAGCAGAACCTGATGGTGGGGCTTGCCCCTATTTTGGCAAACTGTTTTTTTACCAGCTTCCTGAATATTCCGCCATACTGCTTCATATCAAGTACCAACTGAGAAGTAACATCTGCAGAAGGTGCTGGCACAACGAAAAATATGATGGCTAGAGAGGATGGAGGACTCATCCTGGCAATATAGAGTGATTGTGTGAAGGTTTTCAGCGAAGCCAAGGTGAGGACACTCACACCGGATCGGTCAATTGACCATGCATTCCACTTGGAGCCCGGCTGCAATTTGCCCTATGGGCAGATTACAATTGAGTTGAATGCAGTTGAGTTGAGTGGTGTGGTGTGGTACTCCTGCAATTGTGCAGAATAAGATCATGTGCTCAAGATGCAGATCATGGATTTGAATTTTGACTTAAATATCCCATGCCACATGGATGGATTGAAGATTCGGTATTTGCTTATCATGGACAACATGTCACTGGATAGATTATGGGACTGTGATGAAGAGTCAATGGAAGATTGAGATTATGGAGGTCAGTAATGATGACCTTTAGGAACCATACAGAGCCACAGGAGAGGTTGTGGAATACTGCCTATATGAGTGCAATTATAGACACGGTAAAAATGAATGGCTAGAACTAACTGGATCACACCCTGAGATGGATCACAGCGTAAGATGGAATGTTGCCGGAGCTGGATAAGGCCGGAGAGGGATTTTGGCCCGAGATGGATATGTGCAGATGCATCCGTCTGGAGTTGGATGGCGGCATGATATGGATCGCAACTGGATATGGATTGATGACTGGAGGTGGAGGACAGGGGAAGGATCTCGGGAGATGAATCACAGGAGATGGATGGCAATCAATCCCCTTCCTTGTTATGAAAGTATTGTGGTAATGCAAAGTTATAGATTCCAATGATCACAACTTTGATTTCAAACTATGAAGTCATACTGGAATGCAGATATGAAGACATATCAATCCCAGTGATATGGCTCCACTGAGTACGATACGGAGCACTATGCAGCACACCATCCAGAGATACCAAATTACGCAGCTGCATGGCCAATTCTCAATACCAATTATGATCCCCAATGAGATCCCAACTCATTGTTGGTGAACCTGACTCACACAGCCACAATGCCGATACCACACATCTCGAAGCTGCATGAGATATGTTATCTGCGGTGGAATGATCTTTACTGAGGGGGATCACAGTACCTGATTCGCAACAACACTTAATGTGGACAGTTACTGTACTGGAAGTGCAGGAATTAAGCAGTGTGAAATGCATTCACCAACAGAGAAGGCTACAAACAGTGAAAAGTGGACACAGCGAAGTGATGGCAAACGCACATTCAGATGAATCAGAAAGGCTCATCGCCAAGTGACCATCCCCTAAGAGATCCCAACTCCATGATGGCAATTCCGAAATTCACAGCTGCTGGTCGAAAAGCAACTTCAGAATCAAGCCTCACCAATCGATCCGGCACCTAAAGAACCCATAATGGATTAGTCATCTTCAGAGCTACCACGTGCAAGAGGGGGATGACTCTGCTGGAATCAAAACAAACTCCAAATGCTAGCAATCACCATGCCAGAAGTGCAGGGATTGAGCACCCTGGAACACATCTATTGCCAGAGAATTGCACCTCGAGATGAGTCAATGAGCATACCTTGGAAGCGATCACCAGCAGTCAACAAGCAAAATTATGATGTGGATACCTAGACAAGTGACAGCGATCACACCTGGAGATGGAGCTGAAAGCATACCCAGAGCAAAACCAGCCAGCGCACCCAGCAATTGAATATGGAGAGTGCACCAAGCACAGGGCGGATATTATGTGTACCTACATGTACACCGACTAGGTGGATGATCAGAGTTACTGCAAGAGCACAGGAGGGAAGATATGCCAAATGACTACAAAAATGGCTACTAAAGCATTTCCGAACGTGATACTGTACCACTCCATTATGTTTACCAAATATGGTAACTGAACAAGGCCAATAATGACCCTGAACTTACCACATACACTACTGCAAGGCATTATGAGAGACAGTTGAAGCAGATACCAAGAGATGACATCCGCAAAAAACATCTCCGTCCGGGCGGAATAGCTCCGTCAGAGTGGACGCGCTCAGGCAGAGCCGTCAGAGACATCCCGGTGGCGGATTACTCCACGCCCAGCGTCACGACCACGTGTTGCGTTACATATCGCCCTCCGATCGCCGTTTAGCCATTTCTTCTCGCTCTGTCGGTCTCCTATTGTAAACAAACAGTCTGGCGTTGTGGCACACTGTGACCATAGGTCAAAATGGGTTCATTGGGTACACGCTTGCATCGGGATTGCAATGCAATGGGTGACGCTGCGAAAATCTCTCCTTGCATTCCTTCTACATTAAGCTAGAGGAGCGTAGGAAGAAGGTGAGAAGATATGATACTACCTGGCCGTGAGGATCCACGCAATGGCGTGGATCCAGGGACAGACCGAGTGCGACCAAAAGTTGGGAGAGATAGAGTGTGTATTTTCATTCTATGACAAGATGAGATGAAAATGAGATGCTATCTATCTACCCCGGGGTCTTCCGAATAGTTACTCCCCGTCGCTCATTCCACCTCCGTTACCCCTGTATCTCCGTACACCCACCGTCGCTAATTCCACCTCCTTTACCCCTGTATCTCCGTACACCAACCGACGCTCATTCCACCTCCGTTGCCCCTGTGTCTCCGTACACCCACCATCGCTCATTACACCTCTGTTACCCCTGTATCACCGTACACCCACCGGCGCTCCTTAACGATATACTTGGAGTCCGTGATCGATCGAGTTTGGAGATCCACTTGGAGGCCGTGATTGAGCGAGTTTGGAGATGCACTTGGAGGCCGAGATGGAGTGAACTCAGAGATGCACTTGGAGGCCGTGATCGAGCGAGTTTGGAGATGCACTGGGAGGCCCAGATGGAGTGAACTCAGAGATGCACTTGGTGGC
>Ga0307512_10000556_pt1 | contig 55194 bp, 42 predicted proteins | sample 14_EM_MG_FD_200267 | JGI IMG/M metagenome (GOLD analysis project Ga0307512, IMG submission 200267) | Populus trichocarpa ectomycorrhiza microbial communities from riparian zone in the Pacific Northwest, United States - 14_EM | ecosystem: Host-associated > Plants > Roots > Unclassified | place...
TCGTTCTCTTGTATAGCAAGCAATAGTACGATTTTGAAAGAATATTCTGATTCTTGTCCCTCGATACGCACTTCGAGTTCAGTTCCACAACATCCTTATCACCTGCGCCCGAACCCGCCCGTTACAGATGTGGCCGTTATTGTCTATATACGAATTTTTGACTGTTTTCATATGCTACAACGCTCATGAACTCTGAGTTGCAGCATTGTAAATGAAATGAGTTGTTACTGTGCAGGAGGCTGTCTCAGGAATGTCTCTTACTCATCTGCCTAAAGAGACTGCCAACTCCTCCTTGATAGAGGTTTGTGATCAATGGCCGCTTAGAATACCCAAGATGTGAGTCCAGAAATCGATGACCCTCAGTTGACACTCGTTCTCAGGATTGGGCAACGGGTGTGTCGCTTCCTCTTGTACCTATAATGGCAGCCAATACCCCATGTAGGACTGTGTGCGACCAATCGCCACTCAGATTGCCCAAAATTCAAGACCCTAAATCACCGACGCTCCATTGATGCTCATTTCCAGGATGGGCCAGGGAGTGTGTCTCTCCTTTTGTGAATATAAATGTGGCCGATACATCCAGGAAATACAATGACGTACCATCATTAATATTTCGCAATTAACAGGCAGAGATCTGAATGTGATCAGCAATAGAATGACCCGAAAAGCTGAACCGGAGCTTGGCACAACCTGCGGGTCAAAGGGTACTGGGCTGGAATTAGCCCACCTAGAACCACCAGGTGGGGTTTTTGGATGGGACTGGAATCCAACTGACCCTTGTTTGCAGTCTGAACCCGGACCCCTGGCAGGTTACCCGGACCTGTTGCTAACAGGGATCTGCACTAGAATTGACTAGTAGCTGTTCCTGTGTAGGTGTATAGTCTGACTTGCATAATATAGTGAGGGTTGACATTTGGCATTTGAGGAATGGCGGTGTGATAGCTCCAACTGGATTTGGGGAATTTGGTAGTGGAGAGAAGTCTGACCAAATCAGCATTTCTGCATGTCTTTGCCTGTAGTACCCTTGTAGTTCGTATGTCTTGCCCTGGTGCACCAGGTGTTCAAGTTGGACATGGGGTTCGATATTCAAATCATCTCTGTTATCATTGGAATGCAATATGGAATCTCATAGGTCCTTTTTTTAACCATCACCAATCATCTGATTGATATGTCCATCATTCAACTCTTTAAAATTTCATTGAGTCCTGTATTCAGCCCAAGTACAATACATGAAGGCAGTATTGGCAGTAAAATATTTAATGGACTATGAAGATTGGCTGACTACTTGAATACAAGTGCAACTAGTCACTCAAGGAGTGCTTAATGGTTATCTCATATTCAGTGATTGCTTGCTTTGCTTGCTGCAGATTCTACATTGATAAAGTGAAGAAAGGAGTTGGGGAGTATGAAGTGACAACATATAGGGGTAAACGTAATATTAATTGTTCTAGAATCATGGGAAAGTAGTGTAGTCAGTACCACTATATCTAGGTGGATGCATTTCAAGGTGAGCTTTATAGGGGTTCTAGAGAGATGATTTCTGCAGTGTGTATTTTTATTGAGAATGGCAGTCTGTTAGTGTGATATAGACAGTGTCAGGTACAATGGAATTGATGGATTCCTAATGCGCAATACCGAATTTTGGGATATCTATTACCAATGTTATTGATGCAAGAATTCAAGGATAGTTTATGCCAATGTGCCTAGAATTGAACCAGATACACCTGCAGAACTCCCAATATAAACATGATTGTAATTGTAACTAACTCTTGGTGCAGGCCAAATGGAGATCTGTGAACTTGGATGAGAATAACTGCCCCATCACATGGCTCCGCTAGAAGTAGCAACTTTGCATGTTGTTCCAGTATTTGTGGTGAACATGTAGCATAGAATAGTTGTCAGATTTGGAATGTGCATGAAATGATACATTTGGAACCTTGTCTGTGGCAATGGTTGAAATATGGGGGGTCAAACTAAGTTTGTCACGAATAGCAGTGAAATATAAGTCTCCATATATGGTATATTGATTAGAAGGATATACTATTATTATTGTATTCATTTGTATTACAATTTGGCAGCTATGCTAACTATTCATAAGCCAAGATCACAGGCGGTACTTGGCTTTGATGTATGCATCTGGGTATTGTCTGTCCAGTACCTATGCAACATAATTGTAGTAGATTTACATGGAAATGTATTTGAGTACTCAACAGTGAGATAAACAGAAAACAAAGACCACTAAGGTCTAATAAACATTCAGAAGTAATCTAGTTGCTACAACTTCTTGTCCATGTCAAGATTGCTAGCAAATAGGTCTTTAATACTCACTCTTATTCTGTATTTGTATGAAATATCGATTACACTGCCCATGAATTATCCCATATTCATTATCAGTCTCACTACTAAAAATTTTCTCTGAAGATAAATGTTTGGTATAAAAGCCCTTCACAATAAGTTTATTACATAACGACATGTTATGCCACAGTAGACTGAACAATAATTGCATCCAGTTCTGGGAAATTGAAACGCACCAAGACTGGAATAGATATATAGAATCCAATGCAATGGGCAGGATTACAGGCTTGCATTACTTTAACAATTGATAACACTGATAGGGGTCAGCTTGTCATAACGACAGCCTGTATAACAACTTGATATCAATTCGAACTGATGATATGGAAGATGATTCTGATATCCACCAACTCAATTATTTCAGAAGGTGTTGTTGACAGAGTTTACCAATCACATACTCAGTCGCTGAACCAAGACTCATTTGCATGTTCACCATTAGTGTGCTGTCCTGATGGAAATTGAATAGCATAATCTCTTGTGCAATATGGTTTTTAGTAGCCTAAGCTTACTATTCAGTCAGCATCCAGTTAAGTCAGTTTTAGAAGGTGAAAACTTGGAGATGATTGTGCCCATGCAGTATACAGAGTAAGCAGGAGTTGCCGGGCCTCTGCAGAGGTACTCAGCAGAAACTGTCAATTGGGATTCTCTGTATCAAGCTACAGCTCAATCAGTGAAGCCTGAGATACGGAAGCTATTTCATGATCTGCCAGCCTCAGTCTTAATACACTACACAGTGAACATCATATCACGGAAGGTTACCGATTCGGCAGGGCAGGAATATTGAGTCAGAGTGTGTGGTGGCTACTTTCCACAAATGAACATTTGACATAGAGCCTGACAGTGAATTTAGTATAGCAGTGGCCATTACATACTAATTAAGTATAGATCTAGATATTAGCAGAGTCCAAGAGGATTATGTGACCTGGACATCCAGGTGTAGTCTCTAATTGATGACAATGAATGCATCATGCTGCCACCCATATTAAAGAAATCTCACTGAATGGCGACAAGCTGGGAATAAAGAAAATATAATATTCAGAGTATACTATAAACTGGGTATACACACTTCAGTGGCTGATTTTGAGCTCACTGGCAGGTTAGAGTTGTAATGCCACATCAACAATAAATATCAGCTTGACCATGTTGGCTAAATACAAATCAAAGACCATCATACTTAACTGGATTCCAAATCCAAGGTGTGCTTAAAATTTTATCATAGCACTGGAAATACCCAGTTGCAACACCTTCACTGTAGACCTGAATATACAAGTTGTATTTCATTTTCCAACTTACTGCACAGTGGATATGAGATGCACCCAAACATCATTTCAAATTCAGCCAATAACTGACTCAAATATTTTGGATTTTGCCATGACTACCTAAGCTGTGTTTGAAGCTGCAATACAGGAACTAAATATTGTCTAGACTGTCTCTATTTCTATATGTAATTGCAATGCGCAGTGCTTGATCTATCATAAAGAGACGCAAGATATAGGCATAATTGTCCAGTATTTCTACTGGACATTAGTTCAACTCTTAGGATTCTTTGAGTTTCAGTATTTGTCCTCAGCTTCTAATTTGTGATGGCATTCAAACATGCTACAAACAAATGAACACTCTCAGTACAGACTCATGTGTCTTCATTGTTCTATAACCAGTTATCGTCAGATATGGAGAGCCAAGAACTTCAAATTCCAGGTACCAGTTTGTTGTATATTCACAGCTCTGTTAATTACAAAGATATTACCCAGCTGATACCAATACTGTGAGCCAGTCTCTGGAAAATATGTTTTATTGACTCTTCACTATCTGCCTGGCATCTCTGCATTCCTGCTGAGGAGATTGTCCCAATGGGAATTTGTTTCAGTTTGCAAAATGAATGCTAATTATTTTGCTTTATTTTGCATTACACAATAATATTCACAAATGATAATCAAATCACACTCTAACCGATACTACTTTGGTAATCGACAATTGCTTCATCAACCATTGTTTTACTTCAAAATCAACATGGGGAATTGTGTATTTAGGTTCCAGAGAATGATACACCTCATGCTGTTTAATGATCGTACCAGTTGATCAGATTGGGTCAGGTGAATATTGAAAGATATTCACCACGGTATAACTATCCGGATGATTCAATATCATTGTTCCTGATCATGATCTGGATGAAGTAAATCGCCATTCTCCATTAGCCAATGTTCGGGGTTATCTCCTAGCAGCGGAAATGATATGTGAAGGATCACAAGCGGGTACTTGCAGCTACACATATGGTAGTCGTATGCAAAACACCTACCTAGCAAACAATGACTTTATGTTGGTCAGCCGAGTAATTGTTAGCGGGATTACACTCGGGACGCATGTCGATCATTTAGTCATAGGTACACCCTGACTAGCGGATTCACTTATGATGATGCAATTATGGCGCCATTACTGGGAAGTGAAAAATCTTCAGTAGTGCACATAATTATTGTCCACACTTACTATAGCTTATCTAGTGGGACAACACGCAGTTAAGTTGCACCTACGCAGAATTCTGTGTGCAGCAGATATTAATGCAATGTATGCGGGAAAGTGGGATCTGGGAGCTCATGCGCTGAGCAGGGAGAACAACTCCTGGCAACTCCCGGTCTATGGAAGGTCGAGACCTAAGCATGCAGTGTCTGTGGGATTATTGGCATTGGCTGAAGATGAGAGGCCTGATGCAACACTGCTCATAAGGTTTGATTTAGTATGCATGAGAACATCATACCAGTTTAATATTATGAGGTGCGCGTGTCAAAATCTACGTTCTGAGAGTATTGGTTTGTCACCGATTCAATCTCTGGAAGCAATGCCGAATACCCAGATCAAGGCGAGGCATTCAAATTTGAAAAGCTATGAAAATATATTGCAATAAAGCACAGTCTGGGCTACGTGTCAGCAGATGTTCTAACTACTGAATAATACGCGAAGCAATATGTCCAAGTTGAAGTTATGATCTGTCAGAATGTGCGTTTGATATCTTGTATGAGAATGGCCCCATAAGGGAGCGTAACCCTTCAAAACCACTCATGCATGAACAAGATAACCTAAGGGAAGCTTGGGACTATCAATGAGGCACTTAAGATGTTCTTGGCGATAAGCTATCATTCAATCATATTTGTCATGGACAACATTCCTGGGTCAAGCATGGACGAAGGGTCCAACTATCCAGAGATCACCTTGCTCCAGCAATGAGAGGAATAAGCTCTAGCAGCGAATAGTCAGAAAAACCTACCAGCGAAGCAGACCTTAAAATATTATTGTGTTTTTATGATTCATATATCTATTATTATTAGACCCAATTATTATTAGCTTTGTAGGGGCAGCCCCGGACCTTTGGTGAGTATTACCTTTCAGAATGAAGCCAACATATTTCTTCGGACTGTAGTAAATTTATTAGTCACGTTTGAGGAATGCCGATATCTATCTGCCGCCCTGTCTATTTGGTGGATTGCTGCATTGGTGCAATTAGAGCCAGCATTACAATACTTTATGGATACTTGGAAATTCCCTTCAGAGGAGATATATTGTAGTGAAATATCAGAATCAACGAGACCACCTATCGAAAAGGAAATCTCCCCAACTCCTAGAGATACTCGATGACAATCAGACTCAGACAATTACGAGATACCGGTATGAGATCCGTATCAAGCATATTCTCTAAGACCAACTCAGAACGGAAGGGTCAACCCCTTATCGAAAACAAACATGCAGCTTGAGGCTGAGAGGAAGCAAGCTGAAGTCCTCCGGAAACAATTAAGCCAATAATATGATTGGATATCCTGAAAACTAGGAATACTGAAAACTCCGGAAGTTATAAGATTTTGGAAATTATATGTAGTGCCAATATTGCATTACATCTCGATTCGATTTGGTTACCATCTTCCTGGAAGCATCAGAAACAATAAAAACCATTGTCCCCTGTGCATAATTGATCTTTATTGATTACCAATATACTTTAAGAGGTGATACACTTAGGAAGGATATAGTATCAAGGGCCTTGCATAAAGTATATAAACTTTAAGGAAAGCATCCCCCTAACAGCCAAATCATATGAACCATTTAGGAGATTGGAATATAGTAAATTATTGATGTCGCAATATTCTGTCTACTCACCAGGCCAGGTAGAACTTTCATTTTGAAGATTCGAGAGAATTGGTAGACCTTACTCAGTAAGAGATCATTGCCACCTGGACCCAGATCCTGAACCAATTTGTGTGGATTTCCATTTTGCCCCAGCCAGACAATCTGTGCAAAAGCCTGGTGGTGACTGCTCATTGAATACCCAAAACTTCTGTGTTCCATCAGTAGGATTTGGTGCTGTAGAAATGCTGTGTGCTCCAACTACCATGGGTGTAGCTATATACAAAGCCAAAATTGGTGAATTTTGAATTGTGGGTTGCATTTCAGTACTGTATTCATTCCCCATTTCCATATAAATGTGGGAAATTAGCATACAATCTGCCGGAAATATTGTCATCCACCACTCGAAATTACACACAAGGCTATAAATAGTACTAAACAGCATTCTCTATTATTCAGGAGGTACACTACAGTAGGCATGTTGAAATCTCTCTGGTTCATGAAGAAGCACTTCGCTTGAGGCATTGTTTTGTTCAGATTTTGAAAATTTCACTTGGTTGTTCACTATCATTCTTAGACAATCCACTATTGGGAAATCAGCAAATACAGTGAGGGATAAATAGGCCATTCATTGTACTATTGTCCAGATAGATTGTTCGAATCCTGATTGTCTTCCAAAACTAATGAAAAGTATACCAGCTACACTCCATATGATCTTGCATCTCCAGAAGAACCTTATACAGCGAATTGAGAAACAAATATCCTCATTATAACTTGCTCATCATCAGGCTAAATGAAGTTTAGGCTGCAGTTGTTTTCCATTGGACTATGAATATGTGGTTCGCCAAGTGTTGGTTACAATTTAGACCACCTCCGGATCATCCAATGTTTTCGAATTTTCCCCACCTGGTGCTTGGTATCCTCTTGCACTTTATTTTTGTCCATCTGGATGGTATATATCAAACTCTACACTGTGGAAAATAGTCAATTCGCACCATGCTGTTCCATTGCTGTATTATCATGGAGATTATATCAATCGTCTGAATACAGCCACACTGTCTGGTGATACCAAACATAGAGTAGATGGATGCCCAGCAATGCTGTGACTTGAAGCTTGAATGTAATTCTAGTAGTGATGACAATTTGCCAGCCCATACTGTTTGTTGTCTTGTTCTGATATAACTAACCATAAACTGTAAACTCTATAAGTAGTGTTGGAGTTGGTTATTATGTAATGGTTTTGCATGGAATATGAAAGAAATATATGAATCAAGCTGGATATTAGATCACTTTTCCCATGTGTCAATATTGCCATTCTGAACCTCATGATTGATATTGACATATTCAGTGTCCCACATGTTTACCAATGTGAAAATGGTTATTTCAATCATCACCGCAATGCCATCTGTAGATGACTCTCTCACTCTCTGCATTGTGACAACCAGCAATGAATCAAGGGTGGATGTAGATGTGCGATGCACCAGATGTTCAATTGTCTGAATCGCCAACAGGCAGAGGGGTACTGGATTGTTTTTTTTCACTGAATATTACTTCTATTCTATACATATAATACTGTGGTCAGCATTCTGAGGCAAATTTACCTATTTATAAATCATATTACCTCACAACAGTGGCAGTGGCAACCCCACAATAATTGTCTCCATCAGTATTTTGAATTCCATTGTTGCTACCCCAAAGGTGAAGCTCTTGCCGAGATGTATTTCATCTGCCACCAGCACACCTGATACAGCCTAATTACATTCTCATCTCCTGATAATATACTATGTTGTCTAATCCTCATGGGACAGACACTGTGTTTTAGACAGGTCATGAATTGAATACTTGCAGAGAGGTACATCGTTATTATTTGATTGGTGAATTAGATGGAAGTTAGTAGCTACACTCCCTGATTTATTTAGTAATGTGAATGTTCTATGTTGATTGTATTGGGACTGTACTTAATCTTGAACTGCAAGTATTTGGATGGTAGACGTTATAACTATAAGTTTGCTTCTCAGTCTCCCTTGCATTGTTGTCCGTTTTCTCTGAGTGTTCTATAATATCTGTGAGTTGTTTCATAGTAAGTAGAGCGGATGAGCTTATACTATTATTCTCACAACACTCATGACAATATTAGATATTTTACAGACCAGCATTGGACAGCATAAATATTTGTAGTGTATAATGAATTGTATTCTTGCCATCGGAAATTACATTAATACAGCTACCATTCTCTTGCCATATATCAGTCTTACCCACCAGTGTATGATTCGACTCAGTATCCTCCACTGTATACGTACAAGCAGCAGCATTTGGCCAGTCTCAGCCATAACACGTCTAGTGGGATGACTTTGAGAGGATTATTTTACTGCTCTACATTCTCCTTCTGTGAAACTACTCTCATTTTTACCAATAGGACTTGCAAATTATATCTACCTTTCAGCTTGGAGGTATCTGAATAGCAACTATGGTATTGTATCTGTCCATATCGGCATGCATTCAGTAGCAGACTAGCTGAGTGACATTCTACATACTCTTTGTCAAATTCTTCTTGCTCGAAGGTTTACATATATATTACACTGAATGGTGATAGGTGGTTCAGGCCACCTGTCTTTTCGATACAATTAATCAGCTTCAATCCGTTCCTCAAATCTGGATAGATTGCCCGAAACCGTTTGAGGAATATATGGTCATCATCATCATTCAGCACACAGCAATCCAAAACCATAATCATAGCTATTGGCACCTGTGGAAGGCTTCATCTCAACTTTTTGCCCAAGCACTTGCCGTTATCCATTATTGGTCACTTGATGGCTTGGTTTCCCTTCTGCCTCACCCCTCTAACCTTGCTTGCACATTGCCTCAAGACAATTATGAACCACTGATGTCCATTCCATTGAGTATTGTCTGAATATTCAAATTGCAGCTGATTCTCATAAGTGAGTAGAAAATCTATGACCATCATCTTCCAAGAGCAGGGGTCCATCTTACACCTGTTTGAAATGATTCTGTAGTTGGAAACTGCCCTGATTGAAATTGTTCTCCTTAAATTTGGCCACTCACACCGTCTTCCACTTATTCAATGCCCTTAAGTTGAACTGTCTCATTCTTTCTGTATAATTCCTCAAGGTGGATTGGCTTTGTTTTCAATTGATTGAGAATTGTTCTTCAGAACCACCTGGGGCCGAAGAATCATACCTCTCATCATCTCCACCATATTTCTTATTGGAGAGCTCCTGTATTGGGGGCAAGTCTGCTACTCTTCAAAGTTTAGATTTGCTGAGTTCAGTTTTCCTCTTCAGTTGTCTCATCAGGACTTTTGTAGGGGGGCCTTGTCAGCCTCCAGAAAAGAAGACAGGGTGCAGCACAGCCAGACGATGTCAGCTGAAAGTCTGGATTGATTCCTGGTTATGCTGGAGGAACTTGAGGTGCACCTTGAGATTACAGGCCTTGTGTAGAGCTCTGTGACAAGGAGGAACATTTGAGGTCCACCAAAGCTACTGTGGAGGAATGCATACACTTGCTGCAGTAATCCATAACATCGAAATCATGGCCTTGAACAGGTGCTTGGTTGCAAACTCGATGGCTTGTGGAGTTGGAAATGATTGGTGAATAGGGGTGTGCCTGGAAATTGTAGCTGTAAAGGACAGTAATCATATCCAGACAGCAGATCAAATTGATTGGTATACAACCCAAGCAGAGTGTCATGTTAGCAGGAGTTTGCAGACTGTGATATGATGATCCCAAATTGGCATCAAGATATTGTTATGAGCCATCAGGCCATCAGGTGGAGCCATATCAGCAGTCTTTAGTGGAGACCCTTTTATTGACCTGGATTGGAAACAAGATGGTGCTATCTGAAAATAGAAGTATTATTCAATTTGGAAGAAATTGAAGTAGGGTTGGGTATATTGAAGATAGCAGTAAGCTTCAGCGGAATGAAGCCTCTGATATCCTCTTGATTGACACACGCTCTGGTGTTTCACAACTCCTTAGATTTCTCCAATCTGACTAAGACAAACACACCTTTATCACACACAACCTGGCTTTCTTGATTATATGTTCATATTGGTAGACGACAATGATGAATAGCAGCTCACCTGGTTCTAATTCCTGCCTGTAAAGGTCATAGAAGGGATATGATATAATATCTCCCAGTTGCCAACAAGTGATATATCCGGTTTCAAAGTGAACACAACTTGGGATATTTCAGATAAAGTGTTGGTAAACAACCTGAATCTTTGGTCAGTTGGATGCCTGGCAGTAGAGCAGCAACAGTAATTGCTTTCTATTGAGCTTCCTGTGTAACAGTGATTATACTGCTTAGAAGCTACTTGCTGGACAATACTCTTTACTGAAGCAGTTATACTACTAGTCAATCTGATTTCGATGATCATTGAGCAGATATTCCGCTATCAAGGAAACCCACCTATTGCTTGTAATCAATTGCTCGATCTTCATTTTCATGCTGCTCAATGTGTGAGGGTAGGAATAACTCACAATATAACTATAAAGTAGTTTATAAATGTCCTGATGGTGGTGGATGCAGCATCACCTGTTAAACGGTATATAAAATTAGATTGCATTGATGACAACAGAAATCTTCTATTTTCTGTTAACAATTTTCATCAGAAGAGGTGAAAGATATTAAATATATATTCCAGTTTATAAAGATAACTGATTGCATTGTAACTCTGTTTTACGCCTTGCATATATTTGGCTGTGTGGGATATGGCTGTGTCACCGACATTCTAACTTCAGTTAGCTCACCATTACATACACATACCAGAGGCTCCAATCCAATAACATACCATCAATCCCTGTAGCTTCATTGCAAGTCATCTGATCATGTACACTAACTCCATCCCAAGTATGGTCAATACTTGCCAGAAACATGGTCAATGCAATATCGATAAAATTGCATTATTTGATGAAAACTCATGGGAGACTCACTATCTCCAGTATTACCCAATGCCAATAAATGAAGGGCTAACACAGATTAGAATTGCACGATGTGCATGATGCAATTGACACATGACATTATCCATCAACTTCAGAACGTGCACTTCAATAACTATTACTGAGCGAGTGTGCTAATAATCAAACCTCAGGTGACATATCAGGTGACCGCCAGCTAATAATGCATCCAACAAAAGATATTAAAAAACGCCGGCAGACTGATCTGACCTGGGCAGGTCCTTGTAGTGCGGTGGTTGACATGCTGATGGTTGTATAAGAAGCTCTGCCACTATACAACTGTGCTACGGGTTCGAATCCCGGCACCTTCTCCACAAATAAACCCAACGCGCCCTCGGCGCATTCCATCGAACATGCTGGTCAGTCAACCGCAACCTAGTAATGGGGTGTGGTGGCACGGATGGGGATTGGCCGGTTGCGGTATTCCACTGCGATGTCATCAGTGAGTCTCTGCATGGAAGAGGGGGAGAGTAGGTGGGGCAGTGGGGGGGGTGGAAAAATGGGGGGAAGGAGAAATGGATGGTACAATATGACCAAGAGGATGGCATGGCGGAGAGGTAGGGGTCACACCATGGAATATCGGGGAAAAATGGATTCTGTCATACTCTAAGTAGACTGAATACAGGATGAATAACACACACACACACTGATCTGACCTGGACAAATGATCTAACACAGCCAAAGGCTGATATGAAGATAGCAAGAGTTCAATATATGGGGGCAAAAGTATGTGGCAAAGCAACTGGATTATACAACAAGTATCACAACCACTTACAGCTATGCAATCCATGGAATCGATTTCAGAGTGCATATAATTATCCACATGCTTCAATATATAACCAACCAATAAAATCATCGATATAGCAACATCTAAGATATGAACTGAATAGCTTCATAATTGAATCGTTGCAAATAGTTGACAATCTGCAGAAGCTTATCTTTGTAGTCAATTTCAAATATATACAGTTCCTGTTAATATATTTTCCATTTCAGAACTGCCTAAATTTTGTGACCCTAAATGATGCAGACTAGGATAGTTGATGAATATACTGGGAGATCAACATGGACAACTGGTAGTGAGCTGTACTGAATCAACACCCAGCTGGGGCGATGATTGTGCCAGTCATATGTATATCTGAAAAGACTAAGATGAGCAGAGGTCCAGATGGTTATCATTCTTAACTGCTAATTCACACAATTGGTACCATTGGGAAGGATACCATTTGTCACAGCTCGGGTTTACGAGAGTTGATGTGAGGAAGAGAATTTCAAATTCAAGGATGTAGAAAGGAATTGGTATTATGGAAAGGCTGAGATGTTTGAAAATGAGGAGATAGTTCAAGAATGAGTTGAAGTGGTGGTGGTATAATTTGCACAGATAAAGGTAGTGGTCTGAAGTGTTGCGAGGTCGGCTGATGCAGCGTGGTCATGTTGATACGAGTGTTGTTTCTGAAGTATAAGATCACGGGTTAGGATTTGGATAGTTCATTGGAGCACGAGAGATGATTCACAGGAGGCAGAAGACCTGTATATCTAGAGAGGTTGTTTGGTGTTGGATGATTTCCTGTTTTCTCTGTGTATTTGTTCTGTTGTATAGCAAAGCACCAAACAACTTTTGATAGCTTTGGCTGGGGTCTTGACTTGTTTTCTCTATACGCCATTCAAGATCTTGGCCTTGTCCCACTAACACATTACTGTTTCAAATATTACCTACCTCCAACCCCGCCCACTCCACTTTCTATCTACCAAGAACATAACCCGGGATTTATGTTGGGTAGATCCTATATCCCCTGAATAGTGACAATAAAAATGAAGACATATGGCATAATATGGACGGAACTGTTCTTTCCCCACTCAGCAATTTTTGCATTACTGGTTCTGTCATAAATTTAGACTGTTCAGATGAATAGTGGGAAGAATGTAACTTGCTGATAGTTGCATCTGTCAGGGATTAACATGAAAAAGTCTTGGTAACTCTGATCTCATATGGCTCATGCTCAACAAATGAAATTTGTAAAGATGAGCAGTTGGGGTATTCTTCTTGTTCATGGCTGGATCAGTTAAGAGATTACACTATGTACATCAGCAAAAAGTGAAACTGGTTGCCGAAAATAGACCCCACGCACTGATTCTTCTCCACATTCTCCACAAATAACCGGAGTGATTTGTTTGCAATCTTCCAACATGCTGTGAAGCGTTCAATGAAGTGACCCCATTGTCATGCCATCTCGAAAACGTGTTTCGTCATTTAAGCTGATTTATTGCACTTGATTCTTTCCCGTTGGTCTTCTAGATTGTAATCATTTCGACACTTTTATGAACTGTTGCATTGATTGCAAGAATATTCTTCACTATTCAATCCCTTGAGATATCAATTATACACAAGCTTGCACAGCTCCCATTACAAAAATCAAGACACCCTGAGTAAACACTCATGAGATTGCTATACATCGCTGCAACTATTACTTCAAGCATCGAGTCGAATAATCTACATGTAAAACAAATTGAAAACATTCAGGTCAATTGTGTTGCTCAAGTACTGCTGCAAGTTATCTGGCTGCGGCGCCAGCAGGAAAAGGTGTACTGCACCTTGTCTCACACTTCTAGGGATGATATAAGTGGTTCTGACGCCGAAAACAGGCTTACAACAGTTGCTTGCATCATGGAAGGGTAGCATCGGAGATTGATGCCTCTCCTCAATAATCACCATACCAGCAGTCTGATGTATCGGCCCTGTTGCACATACCTGAACCAGGGCAAGAAGCCCTTTAACAATCGATTCAGCATCCTCGAGAACCAAAGGCACTTCAACCGTGTGGAAATGAGTTCAGCAGTTGACTTGAAGTTACTATCCGGACTCGTCCCCATCCAGAGATGCACTGTATGATTTCTTGGTTGCTTATGCTTTCTCCACCATGTGGACCAACTACAACGGACTATATGAACTGCTCGCACATCGCACTGAAATAACGTCACCAGAATTGCCACTGCATTGTACCGAATGAATTTTGCATCATTGAGATGACTGAAATACTGATTGTGATTGCCGTAGTCTGTGTAGTCGGCAAATGTCTTGAAACACCAAGCAATGTGATTCTGTAGCTCCTCTTTTGGCGTTGCACACTACTCGGCCAAGTCATCAAGGGTCGTGATTTCTGGTTGCAGGTTGTTCATCATTCTGTTGATAGGTGCATTTGTGAGAGGCATATGATCATCGCGACGTTGTTTCGGAGCATTTGCATTCAGCTCTCGATACTTAAACACCTCTTTTCGGGCTATCATTCGCAAAATCAGGAAGGAGGCCTCATGACGATTCAATTGTACGTACACTTGGTTGAGATCCATCATTGCTTTTTCAGCGTGGTCAGAACTTAAATTCAAGAGGTTGCCATGCTGGCAGATATGGTCAGAGAAGTGGTTCAGGAGATGCATCTTCACAAAGTTGAAATCTGATTCGTCGACGAGATGTTGTGCAATGTCTGACTCAATCTGCATTTCGTTTTCATCAACGCAATCACGCTTTTTAGCTGCAGAGGGATTGTTCCAAGTGGGGTCACCCTCCCGTTCTTCCTGTTTGACAAAAGTAAGCTGCTGTTTCAAGGCTTCCGACACCTTCTTTGTAGATTTTCTGGCATGGAATAGATTAAACGTATTTATGTGACAATGAAACTCCTCCAGATAATTCTCCATGTACTCAATTGTGGCCTCAGTATGGTACTGGTACTGTGCCATAAGGTGAAAGTACACTAAGATATTGACGCACAAGATGGTTCCTATACAGGGAATCCGTTGTCTTGGCGAAGGGTTTAAAAGAGTCGCCCCGAAAAGTGGAACAATCTCATCCCCAAGTGCTTCCATCTCCTTACCACTCCATTGCGTCACCTGGCTATATGGCTTGTTGAATCAAGCGAAGCCAGGATATGGAGATATCATCGCCCAGAGTAGGTTGAATTTTCGATCCTGGAATGTTGATCAAGGAAGGACATTACCCGATTCATGAAATGCGTAAGAATACCGAGATAGACCGTATGGAGAATATCGGGTGCAATAATTGTCGTCGGAGATATGCATTTCATATTCCAGAAGACACCTTTGGAGGTTCCTACTGCTCTATCTTCCAGATAGTGTCTGGCTTCCTGTCTCTCCGTCTCATTTCCGTGAGTTGCGAGTATCATCTTTTGGCAGTATAGCCAACTGTCTCTTAACTGCTACAACAATGAATACCCATCTCCAAACGACAATTTATAAGCTTCGCACACCGGGCAATGGGACTACTTGATTCAGTGGAAGTGAACATTTTCGAAGTAGTCAGCCATCCATGCACACATGGCAGGATAACATTGCCGCATCCAACATTCCGCGCGAAGCATAAGCTTTCGAGTGTTGACAACCGCGTCGAGATGATGAAAAATAAGCTCGATGGCATTCCACAAATCCTCTCGATTGTGGATTTGTTGTTCCTTCACAGTAGCTGTCTTTCCATGTCCTTTAAAGTGAAATTTCCGAGGAAGGGAAGAAGGACAACCAGGTTGCTGGCAAGAATTGAAGGTTTTGATCAAATCGTGGAGTCAATGTTTCCGAGAGTGAAATATACTGGCCACTCTTTCTTGTTGCCCGAATAGTTTGTAAGATGTGTCTGGTTCGAACTGCCAAATGAAGAGACAATGGTAGCTCCAAACGGCCACTGTAGCTATTGAAACAGTCATTATCATCGTAGCTAAGACAAAATTCAACTTACGTACCTGTTCATTACGCCACCAGTCACATGATTTCACCTCTGGGTAGATATATTCTTCAGTGTCATCGAAATCCTTTGCTGGAGCATATGCCATATGGTCCCTGAACGCAGGCTGATGCATGAGGAACTCAATGCATTGAACAGGATTGCTGTTAAAGAAACGTGTGGGATCATCGTTGCGAAGGTTGTTTGGATCGGCCAAATGATTCTAATACACTTTGCCAGATTTGCAAGAGTCGATGCCCATCGCGTAGGACATTTCGTTCAAACTTTTGAATCAAGTGTGGGATGAAGTGAAGTTGCTGACGGTTGCCATTGTAGGGTTCCTGAAAAGCTTGTTGATTGCAGCTCTGCTCAAGTTGCGCTTGACGCACCGGTGCGCTAATTGATACTCCACCTCGCATGGAAACGGTGACAATAGATCAGCTTCATCATCGAAGATATCGAAATACTTGGTAATGATAGGCTTGTAGGCTAGACAGTTTTCCGTTGTGGTGTACCATGAATACGTCTCCGAACTGGAGGTTGCTCTGGATCGATACATGCATTCTCGCTGTCGGAGTCTGTATCGCTTGAATCATCATTGGAAGTGTGAAGATACGGGTCGCGATGCAGTGAATGAAAAGAATGGAAGTAGAATCCCATCGTGCTCGATCGCACAACCATTATCTGGTAGCTATTCCACTGATGGGTATACTATCCTTTCTTCGTGGTCCCGACGGAGGTGAATGATGAAAGTGCCAATGTAGGAGTACCTCTTCAAGAAGTAGAACCACTGTTGATGAAGATCCATGTTTCGTTAGTAAAATGACATCCACAAACAACATTAAGAACCGTCTGGACGGTCTATTAGCTACTCATACCGGTCCGAGCCGGCTGGTTCTCAGCACAAGCCGCTCCTCAATTTACATTTTCCAACAAGGGGTCCTAGCACTCTTGTAGAATTTCTCAAATCCTCCCTCACTCATTTGCAAAGTGTTGAATCACTCTCTCCATTTCTACATCCGTTGCATCTCGAAAAGCATACCGCATCTGCTTTCAGCTCTTCACGGGGATTGTTATGCACCCTCACATGACCCTCCTACACCTGTTGCCGTACTCATGGTTCTGACTGAGTGTCAAGTTTGTTCCGTGAAGGAACAATGCATTATCCTGAGATACCGACCCAGCGACATCATCGCGGGGTACAATGACTAGAGCAAAGACAATGGAGTGAGATATGACTGCAGAGCGTGCTTTTAGTTGTCTTCAGGATGAACTTAAGTGTTCAGTCGACGAATCAGGGTGCTGAGATGATACTGAGCAAATTGTTTCCTAGCTGAATTGCAGCCAAGATGATGTCGCCGGATCAAGAAAACCCTCCAAGCCCATATATATATTTGCCTTGCCTGCCCACCTTACCTACAATCTCCAAAACCTTCGACACACACTCCTCACCTCGGGTACCGCATCGCATCACCCGTGACGATATATTCAACACTCCCAATGCTTGGTTGGAGTAACAAGCATTCAATATCCACCACCCAATCATTGACCACCGTTGAGAACCTACAATGTAATGTGATGCCTTCTGGTTGCCAAAATCAGCAATCGCAGATGCTAATTCCAGCCAGATGCAGACTCTACAAGTCCACATCTGGGCTGAGAACGCCAGTGTTGGAGTCAGCCAATGGGCAGAAGAAACCATGGGGATTTAGCAAGATAAGGGTGGCTTGACAACCCAATGAATAGATATTAAAGTGAGGGAGCGACTCTCGGAGATTGCCCTGTCAATGAGCAACATCAACAAGCAATGCACCGGCCCTGAGCAATGGGATCTCATAATCGATTGTTGTGTTACTCGAATCAGTGATTTGGCATTTAAAAGCCTGCCTTGGACACAGTTCATGGCAGACAAGACTTACCTCGATGGTCAGAATCTCATGGCAGCACTGGACAAGTTTGCAGAGGCTGGCCTTCGCCGAAGGAAGAATAGACTCGCAGATACCTCAGCTAATAAGAGGAATCTCATACACATTGTGATGCATTTCATCGCCCCGATGCTTCTCTTGTTCGTCCGGATGATGCCCAGATACAGAAGACGATGAGGAAGAAACCTCCAGTCACAGGGTTTCTCGATAATGGCACGTTGCGACGCCTCGACCGATTTCCTTGTTGAGCCATTGAGCTTTATCATCACCTATGTGGAACCCGACATTGCTGGAAAGAGGGCTGGTGAAAGCAATACTGAGCAATTGTCATGGCACTGGCCTGGGGATGATGAATCGATACTTCTGATATTTGCATTGATCATTGATATGACCATTTGGCAATCGTTAATGCTGCAATCGCCAGTCAGCCAGAGCCCGGCCGGAAAATCCCAGAGCTTTTGGGCTGCTGGGAGGAGCCTGATTGAAATGGTGGTCCGTACGCCCGTATTGGTACCCACATCATCGATCACAGTACTGGTGCCTAATGGGTAAAGGTATCAAAGAAATCAAGCAACCAAACACTGTATTGTGTTGTTTATCATGGCCAACAAGCCGACAGCACAGCTCGTGCCCAGACTCCGATGCATGGTGGCCGCAGCTACCGTCCTCTGGATGACATCCTGCCACCTACAGCCAAGGATATGATTGACGATATCTGGGAGGAATCGGGTGATCATGGTGAGATGCGGTGCCCAAATCCAAAAAGCTTCCTGACGACGAAAAGAGGGTTCGAAAAGTTTCAACGGAAGCTTCAAAGGATGATTATCGGGTAGCAGCGATACATTGATGTCATCCGAAACCTTGCTCTTGGTCTCGTTTCCGATTACAAGCAAAGCCTAGTTGCTGATGTGGATGTGGCTTGGCTACGCAAGCTCCATCATATGGAAAATCTTCCTGCAGCAGGCTCTTTGGCCAATAGGATGTGTACAAGCAGCCACCCAGCTGCAAATTAGTTGTTGTGTGCAGAGAATGCACTGGCTGGACAGTTGTTCAAGGAATTGTGTTGTGGGTGGGTATTTTTCTCGCACTTTGGAGGGTGGACGGATTGGTAATAATTTGAAGTGTTTTGGTGAGGTCTCGGGTCTGTTCTTGGTGTTTTGTTGATTTTATTATATCATTATTCATATTCATGCATGAAGGGCTGTGTTGAGAGTTCAGGATGTTGGGATTGATCATTGAGACGTATGTTTCTGGGAAAGGCAGAGTGGCAGCGATAGGACTCCATGTATGGCGATCATGTGATTGGTAGTTTAGTCTCTTTACCCAGCAGAAGTTAGCTCGAATAAATAGTGAAGTGCGAACGCTGTTTAGCTCATTGCGATAATGATTATCATCAAAGTAAATCCATGAACGACCCTGTGGCTCCCTGGTCACCTGCCATTGGTAGTTCCGAGTTCTCGTCAAGCCACTGGGATGGATATGTGGGTGGCGGGAGAAGCCAAGATCTGGGAATTGTTGACAGGATAAAACGACGCATCAGGACGATGCTTTTAACCATATCAACGCTTTCTTCCCTTTACACAATGCTTCAATTCATTTACTCTACATTCATTCACATTGCCTGTACTCACTCCTGTCATTCTTTCATACATATCACTCGCTGCCTTTTTCAATCATGACAAGAAGGCGCTGCACTTCTCCTCCTCCTGCTCATCCTTCCAGCAGCAGGAGAACCAGACAATCTATCCACGACGAAGATCTCGATGACAATATCAGCATGATACCTGACAATTACCAGGATCGTCAAGACGACAATTCACAATCCGAGGATGAGACTCTTCGGCGACCATCAAGGCAAGCAATGGGGAAGCAGCCATCAACAGATTCCTTCACGTCAACATTTGGAAAACAAGTCATGGCAACTGAATTAACTCCTACGTCAGCGCAACCCCTACATCCTGAGCGTTGGGAGGTCTTTATTGTCTTCGACGAGAAGAATGAACCCGAGCCTGAGCCGCTGGCATCCATGGATGTATCCGATTAAGCGTTTGAATGATTAAATCCGCCCGCTAATGTATATATTTACTTGAGGAAGGATTCAACTGAAGCCAGAGAGTAATGAGATGCATGGAAACCTGAAAATCTGTGGAGATATGAGACGTTTATTGACGACATGGCAGGGCTCATCGTCGGCACAGAAAACAACTCCGAGTCACATCTTTGAGGCGTCCCGGCCATGGTCATCTCATGTGTGAAGAATATAGCTATCAATTATGCTGTGCTTGTGAATCCCTTGGCCACGAATGCGGTGAAGACCGCCCAGATTCATAGTTGGTGGTATGAGGAAATCGCCAGGATTGATCCAGCCCAGAGGAACTCAGACCCTCCACGTGCCTACATTTCAGTGGTAAATGAATCATCTGAATAATTGTTTTCATCGCTGACTTTGTGCATCAGGCTCTCACAAAGATCACTTGCTCCCATGCAGCAATGGTATACCACTGCAAGACCTCAACCGAGTCTATTTACAGTTTTCAGACACTGTCACCTACAGAGGTCCGGAAAACAGTAGCCTGACTATTGGCCACGGTCAGATTTACATGCCCCACAAACGTTTGTGAGGTAAGTTCAAAGTTTCCTTGTTGTTTAATCGTGGTCTTGCCGATCAATATAGCAGTGCAAGTTTTGATTTGCAGCGACTCAAATTGTGGATCGTATTCACCGGATATACTTCTATGGCATACGACAAATGGGAATGAACGATCGATCATTGATTGATAAAATCAACCCGCGATTCATGGCCCTCACTGCGCCAGCCATCCACCATTGTCTGTCGGCCTGGAAAACAAACGAGTTTACGGTCCCACCACAGTTTGGTCCAGGAGGTGGAGCACAACGTACTTGTGTTACAAAAACATTAATCAGGAAATTCATAATGCATGCTCAGATGTGTATTTTCGTCTCAACGTGGATTTGCGTTCTTCCTCGGCAGAGGTTCAAGCCAAACAGAGAGACATTATCCGCAGCATGCCTCGCCGAAGGATCCACTCAACTAGTATGAACCCAGCAATGGCACAACCTCACAACGATCAGGGCAGCTTTGCTGACAACTTCCTTGATTCCATCCTGCAGCAGCTGATACAGCAGTGTGACAATTGTTGCAATCGTGTTAGCAGCTTTGTTGCTGCTACGGAAACTGGCATTCAATTCTCAGCCGGTCTGCCTATCGGTGGGTCTGCCATCGCCAGCAGCCACCAGCCCGTCCCCTGCAGCGACAGCAACAGCAACAGCAACAACATCACCAGCATCACCAAAATGACCAGCGTTGAGAATACAGCATTAGTCAATCGAAGTATGATCGCAGCGGGTGCGATGTTTCTTAGAAGTCAGGAATGGAGTCAGTGATCGGATTTAGGATTTCCTTTGTGTGCTATTTTATTCTAGGTTTCGTCGATATATCATAATAGTAGTAAATGTAATACAGCTGATGGTATACTGCAGTCTGGTCCCAAACGCGTGAAATCACAATCGTGATGATGCATAACCCTCCCGCGACACTTGAACTTCAAGGTACTGATGATCCTGCATCAACAAATTAAATATTGTGAAACACTTCCGCATGGTAACTATCATTGGTCAAATTACGCCATGAGCATCTTTAAACAAAAACGAACTACATGCTCTGTTGAACATATGGAGCGAGTACTAGCATCATCGTGGGGACAAATGGAATCGGGCAAAGTAGGATTGTGCCCAGAGATGATTGGTTATATTGCCAAAGGAAGTGTGAACCGTTCGTGAAGTGCTCGTTGTCACATTTGCAAAAGTGGGTACAGTGGTAGTGATGCCTGAAAGCAGCATCGCGACCACTCAAAGAACACTCTGGAACAGACTAGCAATGCCACATTTCAGGGAAACATCAAAAAAAAAAATTTTGAGTTTGTGGGTACAATAAACTAAATAAATTTAATGAAGGAAATTTAGTTTTTGCTGATGTACTCAGAACTTATGTTAGAAACTAATCCTTATACCCTGTATACTCTAGGGGTTTATCCAATCTGCAACCAGGTAGGGCAATACTCTCTCCACCCATTTTAACAGTTTTAGCAACCTGAGTATTAACATCAGCTGTTCCTTGGATTAGTTAAGGACATATTGAACTGGCTGCTTGAATACATAAGTTGAAAAAATGCCAAAACTTGATTTCATAATCGATTTGAATTGGTTTCATAGTATTCAGTTATCCAGCGCATTAATAAACTGTTCAAGTTACTGCACATTAGCTCCTGGCTGTTAAATGAGATGTATGAAAAGGTCAGAACACTTGCAGTGAATTTCACAGTGATTGTTCTCTGCATTGGTAATGATGAGAGCAGTGCAGCAGAAATAGACTCTGATGAAATAATAATGGGAGCAGTATGAGTATTCTATAACATCTTGCTGCTTGTGATTCAACAAAATGACTGTAGTTTATACCTCAACACATTACATGATGGTTGATGTGCTTGTACAAGGACGGCAATATGATTTCAGAACTCAAAATATCGAAGACTGAGAAGGCCAAAGTAGTTATGCAGTTTGCAAGAAAATCCCATCACTAATGAATACAAAAGTTTCCAACAATTAATGCTACAATTGTTCCCTGTATCTGGGGCTAAACAGGTTATTATGACAGAATATGAGCAATTTTGGGAGCACCTGAATAGAATCCAATAAGCAGGAAATGACTGGTCAAATGATATTCGACTGAAGGTTAAAGTGGAATTTGAGGATCAAGTCCAATTACTGACACCTTTGAAATGCAACTATTTTGAAAAATTATAACATTATCTTGTACAACAACTATTGTATAAAGTTATGATTTAGGCAACTAGATAGATATGTATACTCCCCATCAATTGTGCACAAATAAGCAGTGGTGCAGTCGAAGTAGTCTACCATATGGCAAATGTCACCCCCAGCAAACCTGGTGATATTCAGCTACATGTCAGAAAGGCAGTGCCTGGAGCCTCATAGTTGTATATTCTTGATATACAACATGTGCTCTGACCCATATGCCAAATACTTCTAGTGGCGTATCGGTTGACCCGTGTGCCAGATAGGAGGTTGGGGAGGACGTTGCAAACAGCAATGAAATCCTTGCAGCCAATTTATCTCAACCATTATGTTACCATCTCCATCTCGATCACTGCACCATGACACTATCCGTAACACGTTACACTATTTACAATATTTACCTCCACATCATGTTCTGCCACCACCGCCAGTGAAGTCTCTTCTTTAGCAGTATCTATCCTTGCTGAGGGCGACAAAGATGAAGCGCAAGTTGAGCTGGAAGCTGATGAGGAGGAGGAGGAGGATGAGGAGGAGGAGGAGGAGGAGGAGACAGCAGAAGATTAGTCTTATGGTGCGAATACTTGTACTCTACATTGTGTACCAGCCCAGGCCCCTGGTGGAGCAAAGGAAACTTTTGCAATTGACTACATATTTTGGTTTTGAAAGCGCTAGAAATTTCTTCTATTTCTGAATTTCCTTTTGTCTTATTAATGGTTCCTTAGCAGGGTTGTTGTAGAATATAAAAGTACTGTATGGTTTGCAGTTTGTCAACTAAGTGCACCAGTCGATGACCAACAGGTCAACTCGTTATACAAGTCTTCCTTTCACCCCGTGGGTCCACCGTCACACCGAATTGCCCTAATGCGATATGGGTCAACAGATAGGTCTAGGGTTAGCGAAAGTTCCGGACCGTCCGTTCGGGTCCGTGTCTGGGACAGAACTGAACAATTGCTAAATTAGCGGTCCAGGTTCTCAATTCACCCAAACCGTCAATTCGGGTACAGTTTGATGGCAATTTCCCAACCCATCTGAATTGGGCGGGTTGTCAGCGGGTCGCCCAACTGGTCCATCTGTTGATTCATATAATGCTCGAATTTTTGCAGTTAGATAATAGTGTCTTATCAAAATCGTGCATTCAACAGCCAATAATTTGTTTTTGCATGTTTTGCAGTTTGCAATATTGATGATGTTGGAATCGGGGTTTTTCCTGTAATATGTTGCATTGTTGTGTATAAAAGCTCTCAATAGCTCGGTTATGAACACATATATCCTTCCGATGCTACAATTACTGAATATGCCAAACCGAAAATTGTTGATGGCATGTTAATGCTCATTTTCACCATGGGGCAACGTAGATGGCATGCGCTGTTTCGGTCGAAAAGGCCACCAATACTTCTTATACAAATCATTACGACATAACAATTCTTTGATTGGCCAAGATGCAAGACCATCAATCATTGACGTGCCATTGACGCTCACTATCAGGATGGGGCAGGGAGCGTGTCACTACTGTTTTTGCCACTGAAGGCGGCCAATACTACATTTATGGATGTGTACAACCAATTGCTAGTTAGATTACCCAAGATGTAATAGCAGAATTTGTTTACCCTCCGTTGATGCACAGCTTCAGGATGGGGCAGGGAGCACATCGCAATTGTATTTGCCTCTAAAAGCAGCCAATACCTGACTTATGGATGTATGCAACCAATCGCCTGTTAGATTACCCAAGATGCAAGATCTAAAATAGTTGATGCTCAGTTGGCACTCATTTTCAGGATAGGGCAGAGAGTCTGTCGCTATTGTTTTTGCATCTGAAGGCAGCCAGTGCCTCATTTATGGATAATTGCAACCAATCGCCACTTAGAATACCCAAGATGCAAAGCCAAACATCATTAACACTCCTTTGACATACATTTTCCAAATGGAACATTGACTGTGTCGCTATCTCTTTTTCCTATGAAGGCTGCCAATATGATGGTTACGCTTAACAGCAACCTAATCACTTTTCAATAACTGTGCTTCCAAGACTACAAATCGTTGATGCTCCGTTGACCCTCATTGTGATGTATTGTCCATTTACACTCTGCCGTCATCGAAAAATGGATTCACAATTATGTGACCTTATTGGTTGTCTTCCTGTCAGATTGAGACATGGCCCTTTGGCAAAACCAAACCCAATAATATTCTTGCACTGGTCGCTCTCACTCTAATAAAATTTCAATATCTTGCCAAATGATTCATTTTGCCCACAATGGTTCTATTTAGGACCCAATATTCACATGCGACTGCTGAATATTCCCCCATGATATTTCTCAAGATGAAATTCTCTGTCAAACAACATTAATAGGCTGGTGAGAATACATTGAGGCATTCTGTCCTACTGTTTGCTGTTCCCCTTATTCCTCCTCATTTACATTATATTGACCATCATCAACACCTGTTGAGCATGATTGTTTAACCTCCATGTTAGCCGAATCAATCCAGGAACATTCAGTGCCGCACTCCAATCCAGCTACTCTGGGGTGTCTGGATCGTTGATGCGATTGTTGAGCACTCTGTCGGATTCATTATCTGCCTCCCATTTGTCATTGCTCTCATTTGGATTGTTCAAGGCCCATTCCAGTCAAGCCGATTTATGATTTCCGAAATGCATTGAGGTGCACGATCCTCAGCACATTCCCCGTGAAAATGGGCGAATCATTTCATTCGGCAGGCATTCAGCACTTGAGTTCGTCCCCCAGGGAGGTGCTTTGCAGACAGAGCTGGTGGCACAGGTGATCATTCAGACGATTCAAATGCAGCCGCCCCATCAAGTTGAATGTTTAACCGGGACGCCTTGACAATGTCCTCAGTATCTGAACGGTATCCTATGGCTGTCATTTGCTTCTTTTGACCAGGGGATTGCTTCTGTGTAGCACGTAGGTTTTGGCTACCATGCCAAATCTCCAAAAAGTCGTGGACCTTGGCCATTCTGTGCAATTTCCTTTCCTCCACCTCTCTCTTCATTTCCAAGTTGTTTTCATTATTCATCATTTCTGATGCTGGGTCATTGCTTGCCAATCTCTCAATATTGGCTCGAAAGAACTGCCTTACATTGACTGTTTTACGAAGGGTCTCACCTGCAGTTTTGGGCTGCCTCCAGCTCATCCCATCGCGCCCAAGGGAAATACTGGCCTCCATTCTGCCACCATGTGGTATGATAGAGAATACATCCCATGCCACATTGGAGAGATCTGCCTATTTGGAGTGTGTTTCCTCTGGTTGACGCCACCAGTCGGTGATATCTGGTATCCAAAATCTACTGCGAATCTCCATAGGGTTCGAGTGGTACTCATTATGATTCGGATCAATTTGCCCCCAGTTCACTGGTAATTCGGGCAGTGAATTGATAGAGAACCTTGTGGCTGTCACTAAGCGTGGTGCACAATCACTTTGTCCTGGTGTCATTTCAGCCACAATTTCAGGCGTTCAGTATTCTTCATCATTACTGGACATATCATATATATCAGACGAGGATTGACCAGATCTAGAATCCGTAGCGGAGGAGGACAGACTATTACTTGGTATGGTTTCGGGTTCAATGCTGGGCAAACATCTATGTTTGTCCCAGTATTCATTCTCCACATACATCAGAAAGGCCTCCTGGTTTTGGATAGTATAGAAAGTATCGTCCTCAGGATTAATATCCAGTCCATCATCCCACTTCCTGAACGATCACAACATCTGGTCGGAATGAAGGATGTGTGCTGAAATAAGAACCATCTCTGTCGTTGCAGTAAATTCAGCATAATAGTTGGACAGCGTCTGTCATGCGAACATAACCGAGAAGTATGAGTCTTCCTTCCATTGACTCTTCTTCTTAGAGAAATGTCGCATAACACCATCCATATGATCGAACATGTCCTTGTACAGAGTGATAAAGTGATGCAGCGTAACTGTATGCCATTTGGACACCCCCAGGGTCCAGTACCGGAATAGCCTTAACACCTCCATGACGTACTTGAAGATGGTCCATTCATCCTGAGTTGTGAAGAGTGGGCAGTAGTCACTGTATGTTTGATTCTTGAGCCGCTCCAAGGTGAATTCTCGTAATTGGTAGGCTCGCTCAAGCAACTCCAGTGCTGGATTCCACAATGTCTTCACATCGATGATAGGTAGTACTGCGATCCGTTGTTTCGCGTTTTGACAATCCAAGTACTCATTTCGATGACAAGGTGTCAGAGTAATCATTACAGCAAGCATTCTCGGCTATCTGAAGGTCAGTTTCAGTACTTTCAAAATTTCTTCAAATATGTACTTTCTCAAGTATCTTTGCTAAACCTGGCCACAGAGCTGACACCTTGTTCATTCTAGCATTGCCCTCTTTACGAAGTCTTTGACTCTTTCCTATGTCTATCGTTTCATTCTCTCCAAATTGCTGATCCTGCTGATGGGCTTCCCAAGACTTGGTACAGTCATTTATACCCAGACTGCTCATGGACTCACCTAAAGCAGGCTGAATGACATGCACCATCCATGGTATGTGGTTTCTCAATGCAGGCCATTCGATGCCAGAGGCCTCAAGGGTTGACTGTGAGTTGCGAGATATCGAGTAATTTGAGGATTCGTTATCAGTATTACTTCCGAGTAAACGGCTGTCAGTTAGCCCAAAACGATCCAGAACTTCTTTTACATGTACTGCTGGCCGTGATCAAGTGTATTGACACTTGACCTATCATTCTTAATTAGCTTTCGAAAGATGGAAAGAATAGGTGATCATCCTCATCCAATGCGAGTTGTACTTCTCGCAAAGCCCATATTTGAGCCATATAGTAAGCAATGACCAATATTATGGCTAATTTTTCGTCAATGTCCACCCATCTAGAGCTGAACTGACTTTATCTTTTGCGGGCAATGGATGCTTCATTGCATCCACTGTCATGGTGTATTCCCTCTGGCAAATGTTACTCAGCATGCTAGCCGATGGTACCCACAACATGCTACTTAATACATTCCATGACCGTTGAGGCTAGATGATTAATATAGCGTTTCATGGAATGTGAGCCGAAACACATCCTAACATGAGGTAGTGATTACACGTGTTTTGGAGAATTCTGGCAGTTTGAAGATCCTTCCCTGCCAGTTTGAAACATTTTGTCAGTCAATTCAGTTAATTTAGATAAAACCTAAATGTGAAATATCAATTTGCTTTGCAAACTTACTATTGCAATTCATCCACTTCCTTGCCTCTTTAGTATGGCTAAAGCTGTTTCATTATCCGTTAAACTGGTTGATTTGGTAATTTCCGACTCAGTCAATTTGATTAATTTTGCATTGTCCAATTTTGCTACCAAGTGTTTCTCCAATGACGTGGACCCAGGTTCTGATGGATGGCGAAGAACTTGAAGAAAGACAATACATATGATGCCAGGGCTGCCGTTCTCCCACAGTCTGCGGTGTAAATAGAATCACCGGGATGGTGCATGCCTCCATTTCTTCTAAGCAAATGGAAGCTCCGAGCCTACATTCATTGGAGCCCACCAAACATCAACTATGATTTGGAAAGTAAGGTTGGTCAAATCGCAAAAACAGACTGCAAAATTTTTGGAGGACATCATAGCCTCCAGCAATGAGGTATTGGAACATTTGGAATCTGACATCACGGTAGGAATTTGAAAGCTGGGTGATTTGACTTGCGAGACCGTCCAAAGTATCATTACAGTAATGTAGGAAGCTGGTTCTGAAATATTGACTCTGGAGCTACAAGCAAGAAAAATGACAGACCTGTGAGACATTGCATGCATATTGGTCAAGTGTAATACAAAGACATATTGAAAAGACTGACCATTAGTAACTCAATTTAGGAACAACGGAGTGCTGTTTGATGCTGTGTAGCTTACTGAGCCTACCCGAAAACTGTTGACACTCTGTTGGCGCTCCTTTTTTGGAGGCGGTTGCGATACTGTCAGTAGCATTGTGGCTCATAAAGGTGGCCAAAAGTTCAATTACGGGTCAACGCCGTTGCATAGCGATTTGATTATGCATGATGCAAGACCAAAAATTGTTGATGCACTGTTGACACTCAATTGTAGGAGGTAGTAGCAATATTGTTACTACCATTTTTGACAACAACGGCGGCCAATAGTGTGATTATTGGTTATCATCATTACTGAGCCATTTGATTATCCACCATGCAAGACCAAACATCGTTGACGCTCTGTTGAGGCTGATTTTCAGCAGTCAGTTGTAATACCGTGACTAGCATTGGGGCCTATACAGGCGGCCGATTGTTCGATTATCGGTCAACGCTGTTGCAAACCCATTGGATTATCCAAGATGCGAGACCAAAAATGGTTGATGATCTGTTGACGCGCACTTTTAGACGGTAGTAGCAATATTGTCACTGCTGTTTTTGCCCATGATCGTGGCCAATAGTATCAGTTTGGGTTACGATCATTGCATCGCGATTTGATTATCTATGATGCAAGAACAGCAATTGTTGACACTCTGTTGACGCTCCGGTTTAGGAGGTAGTAGCGATATTACAACTAGCATTTTTGCCCATAAAGGCGGCCGATAGCATGATTATGGGTTAACGCCATTCCATAGCAATTGGACTATACATGAACTAACACCGAAAATTATTGATTCTCCGTTTATCCTCCTTATCTGGTGGTTTTAGGGATATTGCCAGTAGCATTTTTGCCCATCAGGGCGGCTAATAGCCTGATTATGTGTCAACACAGTTGCATAGCCATCAGATTATCCCAGATGCAAGAGCAAAAATTGTTGACACTCCATTCATGCTCATTTTTAGGAGGTTGTAGCCATTTTGTCAGTAGCATTTCTGCCCATAGGGGCGGCTAATACTGTGATGATGTGTTAGTACAGTTGCACAGCCGGGTGAGTAACCAAGATGGAATACCAAACATCTTTGATGATCGATTGACGCTCATTTCTAGGATGTGGCAATCAGCGTGTCGCTTTCTTTTTTACCTATACAGATGGCCGATAAGTCATCTTTGGAAGAGGGTGACTATGCAGCCCTTTGATTGCAGAAGTGGTAAGACTTGAAATTGTTGATGCTCCATTGACGCTTACCTTAAAGCCATACTAACAGGTATTCAATGCTCAACAATTGTACACATAATGCAGACAGTGATTATTAACTGCCAATACATATTTGCTATGTATAATAATTTGCATCCAAAAGCTTCGAGGCCTCAAAGTTTCTGAGTAACAACCAGACAAAGTATCTGTGCGATGCCTGATGTAGCCCTATCGCATTTAGGTTCTTTCACCCCACAAATTTGGGCATATAGATTCATCCACTAGTTTTTGACATATATGGCCCGATTCCCCACCTTTCCCTAACAAGCTCCTTCTCCTCGGTTTCCATGATATAACATCATATGCAATTTTCAACATCTCGACCATCTGCAGCCGGGCTGAGCGGAGAGTTATGCAGTTGGATGCATGAAATACTGCGGCATGATGACTGGCATTTATTCGGTTTCACGTCATGCAGTGACCACTTCTTCTATGACCCATATGATGTCACTGACTTAATTTTACTTAGTAAATTTTGCTTTTAATTCAGTTTTTGCATTCACACTTCACCATAACAGGCAGGGCAATATCCAGTTTCATTAGCGCCAAACATTTCTGTCCCGGCGAGATGGCAGTGTCAGAGCCGTCAGAGACACCCCAGTGGCGAATTACTCCTCGCTGGCAACAACGCTGCATTTGGTGTTCAACATCGCCCTCCAATCGCATTTTTACTGTTTCTTCTCGCTCTGTGGGTCTCCAATTTCAGAAGAATACTCTGGCATTGTGGGCAACTGTGAACATATGTCGGAATGGGTTGTTTGGGTAAGCACTTACATCTGGATTGCAATGGGATGGGTGACGCTGTGACAATGTCTCCTTGCTTTCCTTCTACCTGCGCGCAAAGAGCAAATCTCTCTTTACTAAGTATACACATCATTCCAAGTCACCAGATCTGTGTGGCTATTGACAATCCATCACTCGTTCCTTACGTCCCGTGACTTACGGCCAGTAGCTATCTCTGGAATTACGTGTGGTCAGCCAATAATGTTTCCCACGCTGAAAACTTGCAAAGGAACTGCTACAAGTGCTTTTCTCGCTTGAACAAATTTCGAGACAGGATCCTGGTTACCCGAGTATTCAGGTATCATGCTGAGCACCAGGGCTACCCATTACTCAACGAATGCTCCATCCTTATTTAGGAACTTGATTTTGAATAGTGGTTGCAGTTGACATAGGGGACGCCCATTCAGCGCGCGATAACACCTTCCCAGGCGTTGTTAGACCCCCACCCGGTCGTGCCATCGATCCCCTCTGCGCCAGCTCTGGCATCCTGTGCATCAACACATCTGGGACGTGTGTTCACCTTCTAAACCCTCAACTTGAACCTTGATACCATGGTAAATACAGAGCTCCATTGAATGCAGTTGTTCATCCGATATATACGGCTTGTTACGACTCGAATGCCTGATTCACTCCCCGGTTCCGCAGTATATCACCACACAGCACATTGCGTCTTTCGTGTTGTCGAGTAATGGTCTGAAGTCTTTCATCATAGCGTCAGGATGTTTTCCATCATGGCAGTTTTGGGGTCCCATGAATCTGGGCTTCACATATGATTTGGAGCTCTGGGGGGGAGCCAGATTAGCACCGGAAGGGAGGACTTTGCCAGCAGCAGCGCTGTTCTCCCGACGCTGAGCTACAGCTTGGAGATGAAGCTCTGTGAATTCGACCAACAGAATGCGACGCTGAAAGATGATTACTTGTGGCAGGTAGTCGAGATTGTGATTGGAGGTGTTTGAACTGTCCTTGAGGTTCGTTTCATGTGATTGTTCTTGTCTCTCGGCAGGATACGGTTGCAAGCCTCCGTATTGACGAATCTGTTTGACCCAATGAGACATCAAGTTGACCTTCAGACAGTTGGAGTCGGGATCAAACTTCTTGGAAAGATCTATCTCGTCGCTGATATTACCTTGCGAGGCGTTCATTTCGCGCCGCTTCTTGGACGGCATCCAAGTTTCTGCATTTACTTCCTTGTCTACCTGTCGCTTCTTCGCGAGTTCCATTTTCAGGGTATTGGGTTTAGTATTAGTCTTTTTACCATCTGGGCCGAGTAACAAAACATCTTTGAAGGTGTGAAAGCAACCCAACGGGTGCTCCATGTAGCTAAATGTTGCAACATCGTGAGATTGATATCAAGCATACATAATGAATTCCAACAATGCCCGTCTGCACTCCATTGCAGGATGCAATATGGGATGCTGAGTGGGGCTTCTGCCTCGTAGAGACTGGGTTACAACTCCAAGCAAGTTTGGGCTCATTTGCTTCATCTCCTTCCCATTAGATTGAGAAACTTCCTCATACAACATATATTTTGTTGTGAGGTGGTGGTAAGCAGGCATGGATAACCAGAGTGCGTTGTATTTGTCTAGCTTTTCGAGCATCTTCACCAACTGATGAATCCAATACTGGAGGTGGTCAATCATGCTGCTCTGGATTGTGTGGAGGAGGTCAGGCTTCGGGAGGTCAGTCATGATTGAGGAATTATGTCGAGACTAGTTGAATCCTCGGTGAACATGGCGCAACTAAAGTTTGGCATTAGCTGCCTTCATATTGGCATCAGTGGGCGTGGTATATAGGTTATGATCCCACTGGGCGTTTGGCTTGTCAGGTGGGACATAATCTCCAAGTTTGTTCTTTGGAGACCTGCACCTGAAACAGACATGCCGCTTGAAGTGATGTTGGTCACAATACTCTGGGCAATCTGCAAGCCATGCTGCTACAACCAGTTTGCAACTCCTGAAGTTGCCATTTGTACAGAAAACGCTGTAATACCCGCTCTCGGAGCTGGGATTCTGTTTCATCGTGAGAGGCTGGAGTACCCACTGGAGTACTTCATTCAGCACCACTCGGATCGTTTGCCACTGCTTTTCTAGCCGCTTCTGAGGAATATCGCGGTTCTTGATTGGAATCTGCATGAGAGCGACCATCATGACGCTTTGCGCGGAGGGCATCTGGCGGATCTTCAAAGATCAATTGCCACTTTTCATGTATTCAGGCCACTCTGTCTTGGTGCCAGCAGAATTCAAGAGATGTGTTCCGTCAGACATGAACATTAAGGGATCCAGTGTATCCCCCACTGTGAACATTCACTCAACGTCAATTAGCACGTTATTTTCCTGGAGTATCTCTGCTTACCTGTGTCTCCCACCAACAGTTGGCAGTGTGCATTGTGGTATAGAGGCATTCAGGTGGGGGATGACTGCTGAAGAAATGCTGAGTGGCGAAAACGAGATCCTCGGTGTATGCTGTCTGCCGCATCCACGCTCTCATCCTTTTGATGATGTCTCAACTCTGGTGTTTGATAGGGCATTGGTGATTGTCATTCCATCTCATATCCTCAAGGGTGTGTAGTTCCCACTCCGTGAGAGCCTGATCTTCTGGCATGCTAGCCAAGAGTTTCTGGACGCAATCCCCGTTTTTGAAGCTTGGGAAATGCAGAGCGGTGTTTTCTTCTTTGAGCATGTTGTCATAGTACATCTTCAAGCCCTTCTTCTTGATCCCACACTGAGGAAATTGGTACACTGCACGCATCGCGAACGGGTCGTAGGGATTGTTTTGTTGGTTCGACTCCAGGTAACCCTGAGCTTCGCGTTCCCATGACCCAGCAATGTACTTGGGTGGTGGAGCCCCGGCGATGGTGTATGTTCCCGTCCGGGGCATAGGATGTGGCAGTGGTTGAGATGCCAACTCTGCGATATTTTCAACGTGGGCAAGGCAGGGAAACGCGTCCAAGTCTTCGACTGAATCTTTGTTAGAGTTGAATTCACGACACTGACCGGGTTCAACGCCTCAGGGTGTGCTGTGAATACTCAGATTCTGCTGGCATGCTAATTGGAGGTGTTCAGGATGATGTAATTTGATCGGTTTCAGTTGCCAGCTGCCTGAGGTGAACTTGTTTCGGCTTGTAAATTAGCGGCAACAGAAAGGGATCTTCTCTGGCATTGTCGACAACAAGCGAGGAGTGGAGTATACACTGTCGAAAGGGACGAAAGTTGGTGCTGGGCCTGTGCAGCCTGGTGTGGGTTTGAGCCCACGATACTTTCAGCTAACTGGAGAGATGAATTTAGCCTCAACACCATCACACGGAGGTACCTTACACGCTAGAAGTTACAAACACGCTGCATACACGATGTCCCACAATTCTATGAATAAAATAAAACCATTACAAAACCCATAAGTGAAATATACCCTGAGCGATCCAAAAACCTCGCGATGTGTGTCACAATCAATGCCTGAGATAATCAGATTAGAACACTAGAAACAAACAAGACAAAAATCTGACCCTAACCGAGATGCAACGAGCATCGCCTCCTGTGAGGCGTGAGCACTGGTTCACTCCTTGCCTACTGAGCCATCCGGGGGGGCCTCTGGGAGAGGGGCATTGTGGAGAGGGACTTCAGGGAGACTGTCGCCACCTGCTGACTCGCCAAGCAGCTGCTGATCCACATCCACATCCCAGGTGTTTCCGGCTGCCTCAGCATCTTGCAGAGTTGGCACTGCCAGGTAAGGTTTTTCTGGTGTCACAAGCCCCAGAAACACCCGCCTACTGACGGGATGAGTCTCGAGAGTCCACGGTCGTGGGCGAGGCTCCGGGGTTTGTGGCGGTGACACAGGGGCCGCAGGTTGTGGCCATGAGGTATACTCGCCCATATCCTGGCCTTACTCAGATAGCACGAATGGCTGATCTTCTACCATGATATCTACATCATCAGCCGATGTATTTACCATCTCTCCCTGCCCAATTGTCCGAGGTTCTTTGCCATTATCCTCATCCTCATCCTCCTTCTCATCCTCATCCTCCTCCTGCATATCTGCTTCCTCTTCATCCTCATCCTGTTCATCTTCCTCCTCATCATCACCATCCCTGTCCATATACACTTCGCCATCTAAATCCACGACCTATCGCGCATCCAGATCATCCTCCATGTGCATGTCCACATCAAAATCATGATCTGAGACATATTCGCCGTCTGACTCCTCGGTAGAGTGGGTACCATGATCTGAGGAGATTGACTTAGCGGGCGAAGGTTCCAGCTCTAAATATTCCCGCTCTAGTTAGCCCTCCTTGTCCAATTCTGCCTCATAGATTTCCTTCTGCAACTGCAAACCAACGGTGCGAAAGATATCATTACCCCCTGGCGTTTGTTTAACTGAACCTTTCCCTTTACCATTTCCCTTCACCTTCCCCTTCCCTTCCTCCATTGCCTTCCCCTTACCTTTCCACTTCCCATTCTTTGTTCCATTCCCTTTCCTGGTCCGCTTCCTTCAACCCAGTGTCTCTTCCTCACCCTCACTGTTGTCATTCTCACATGCATGGCAAGTACAGCTCCTTCCACCGCTCCGCACTCCGGGATCTGCCCAGTTCTCACCATCATCATCCTCATAATTTATCTCATCCCAATTCTGTGGTCTAACCGCGAGGAAGTCGCCTGGCTTGTACTGCTGACAGCTTGGCAGCTCAATATTTGCCCTGAGATGATTGCTGCCTAATCAAGGGAAACTCTTGCCGGTGCATTGACCCTTCTCCAAGCTGGTCATCAGCTGATTGAAGCGATCGACTTGATCCCCGAATGCACTGGGGTTGTCCCACCTCCAATTGTTCATTTGGTCACAGGTTGGGTCAAACATTGGCCCCATATATGAGCGGTTGGTTGCCCACCACTCCCGAAACAGCGGACACCTGCTCCTGCAGTGCGGCCACATTCGAAGGAATTGTGACCAGTAGCAAGTCATGACTGGATCAAGAAAGATTATATCAGAAATGCGGTCGCATGCCCTCACATCCTAGATGCCGCAAGCAGTGTATATCCGTATGTGTCCAGAGATGTGTTCCGAGATGAATCCCTGTATATAGTCCAGATCCAATGACAGGTCGTCAATTAATAACCGATGTCGGCATTTTCCCCCTAGCAGATGCCTTCCTCCTTCCATTCCGGCTGCCCTTTGCTGCCATCGCTGTGTGTTGAATACGAATCTACCTCCAAGGCATTAGCATTATGATACAGTTGCATGTAGCGCAAGGAATCACAGAGGGAACGTAAAACGTTGTGTAGGTAATCAGGTGTGTTTAGGAATGAGATACGTTTTCTTGTGCAAGTCACGTGATGTCGACATAGTTCAGGATGCTGGCGGAATGTTTGCCACTGGAGGTAAGGAGAATGGAGGTGTGGGTGGGAAGAAAGGATATATATACTCGAGTTCCTGTGATTTCTTGGTTCAACTTGTTTTGTTGGGTAACGACAACAAAATGACCTAGCCTGTATCTTGTACAACCACCAGGCACCTCATGGATGAGAAGCCTCGAGACAAGATACAGTACTCGCGGAGAGGAAAGTCTAAGACGCCGGGCGTTACTTGTCCATCACAGAACCACTTTACGGCTGAGACCTCGTCCATCTCGGGGCAACCTCAGTACTTCTGAGGTTGTCCCCACTGTGCAACTATCCAATACAGCTACCAACATGGCTAGTGGTGGAAAAAGCAGATGCAACTGATGTCGGAGGATATGGAATCCGAAATTGGTCTCTTTGCGATGTGTTTAGCTCAGCCGAATGGGGGATCTCCACCGGGAATCTGGAGATGTACACAATCGATGATTTGAATTATTGTTCAAAGAATGAGTGCCATACTATGATGACCATGCCAAGACGGCATAAACACCCTGCAAGCGGTGCAAATCGACCTTCAGACATTCCTGTAACAGTGAATATCAATGCTGAGTATAATCTGATGGCAGGTAACCCCATAACTGAATGCTTTTGAAGGGATCTCGTCCCCGAGTATTGTCACGGTCTAGAGTCTGGTGCGGTCTACACTGCCCCTCTTTCTTTGTTGAATCCCTCCCTGCTTCCACAAATAGAGGTCTACCTCGCCTGCCATTGCATATGAATGCAGAGGAAAGTATTGCTATATTCTTAACGTCAAACAACTATATTGGACTATGCCTTCCCAAAGGCCTCACCCTGACAGGGCTCCAGTCGTGCGACCTGTTCAAAGTCATGCGACTCATCAGAATCACTAAAAGTGTGGGCGTTCGGGGAATTCTCAACTTCCCTCTGCTAAGGGACGCCTTTCCGTACCAGGTGACGAGAGGTAATGTTCTGATGGAGGGAGTTTCGTAGCCTCAACAATGCAAGGTCAGAACTCCACCCCCTCATCTTCGCTAAACAGTTCTCATGGTGCAGATATCACTCAACGCGTGTCAGCTACCCTGTCCACAATGCAGTGACCGTCAATATATACTCCAACCACCACACCGGGTACAAGCAGTCGTCAAACACCAGCACCTGGAGGAACCTCACAGACAGACTCAACGCGTTACGTTTTATCCAGCCCTGCATCTGGCATCGCTAGCACTCCCACTCTTCTCAGAGGACTTGAAAACCTGCCTATGGCCATCCCTAATCCAGAAGCCCGCACGATCATTACAAATCCACTGTGAACGTGAGCTGCAGCTGGGACTTCGAGGCAGATGCAGTCGCAATCGCAATGGCAGGCGGTGACTACACCTCAACCGATGGTCCCGGGCAGTCGCTGCATCCATTGATTCGGTCACTCAGACATCGTGCATCTTGTATTTGCAACGGGCGGACTCATGGAGCTCTACAAGTGCCACAGAGGGCCACTTATGAGTGCAAGCGACTTGGAGATGGTAAGTTATGCAACATGACGCATTGTGCAAGCATAAGCTGAAACCCCACACAGGCAGATAATAGAGACGTACTGGAACACTGCTATGCAGCAAAACAACATTTGGTCCATAGCATTTGAGGCACGCACAAAGGAGAACTTGAAAGAGGTATGCTGAAGCAACGGCCGACGTTGGATATTATTAGCTCAAACCAGTACCAGGTTGGAACACAAGTTGATAAGGTTGAATCCCATTTTATTCAATCATCCAGGGTCAACATTGCAGAGGTTTATAATCTCCCCTGCTTTGAATTCGACACAGAGCGTTTGGAATTCATTGATTCCCTGACAATAAGTATCATTATTCTGTAGCAGAGCATGTGGAAGGTGGTGTACGCGGTCCAAATCCAACGCAGAGAGAGTCGAAAGCTGCTAACAAATCGCCAGCGTCCACTTGACTTACTACCGGAAGCAATCTCGCAGTGTATCTACATTGAATTTTATCATCGGGCGGATAACCACAGTAAGGATGCTGATAGATTTCATAATTCCATGACTGACAACAAGGATGGTTGTATACCATCGCCTCTGATCATGTTTACCTGCACCGCGTTGTGCCATGCTCTCTTGGAGTGGCAAAAGTACAAAGGTGTTCATCCACAAGCTTCCAAGTCAAAGCTGAAAGGGGACAGACCTAATCACTCGAACTACTTCAACTACAAGATTGCCGGTGGTAAGAACACATCCTGCGGCGCTGCAATGGGTTGCAAGTTGTTATCCTTGCCCGGCATTGCAGACACATATATATTCTTGATCATTACCTGGAACACACTACCTGAGAGCTACCAACAGTAGGTGTATGAAACCAATCTTGCTACAGTCAAGCGTCAGATCCAACAAGCATAGAACCCAATGCCTGCCATGGTCATCAGCGTAGAAGCATCGCATGTTGTCTATGCTAGTCTTCTTGACTATTCGACCTCCGAAGTGGCTCTTGAGGAGCCTAAGATCGGAAGCGCTGACCCAGACATCCCAACGGACCTCAATTGCACGGATACGACCTGCCTATCAGGATGTCAGGGTGCAGTGGGGATTACAAAGATGACGGTGACGACAGCGACGAGTGTGATGCCATCCCCACCGCCAGCCGGCGACAACTGGCTGTGACAGATCTCGAGAGGTTTGACCCGGGGACCGTTGATGTCGACAGGTATGAGGGAGAGGCTTGCGACAATGCACATACGGACGAGGAGAAAGAATCATCACAAGCCGATGATGGATCAATGCACAATGTGGAGGACTGAGGGCATTGTAGGTGTGACCTGAAAACCAGTGAGGTCGACAGGTATGAGGGCGAGGATGGCGACGATGCGGATACAGCTCAGCAGGAAGATGAATTGCCAGACGATGATGGATCAATGCAAAATGTGGATGACTGAGGGCATAGTACTTCAGAGTATGAAGATTGGAGAGTATATTTCAGAACTGTAAAATACAATATTGGCGAAGCAAATGCAAAGGCAAGCAATGTATCCAACGCGAAGACAGTATTGTAATAAGTGGCAACATGTCAAAGCTTTACATATATCAGGAGAGTGCGGCATCGAATATATACCAGTAGCGGAGTGGTAAAATGTGGCACTTCGCTGGAGAAAGGCAGAAACGTCACCAGGCGCTATGTTAATGGTTACGGCATATGTGTAGCCCCTGGTAAGAATGTCACATGTGTGTCATTCTGATGGTGGGTATACGTCATCACATTCCAGGCGCAAAGTAAAGCAGGTATGTATGCGACCAAACTGGTTGCCAGGGCGACGGGACAAGTGTAATTCTCTGTCAGAGGGTACGAGGTTCTGTCAGAGCTGTCAGAGCTGTCCGGAACACTTGGGTGTTTCTGAAGGAAACTAGTGCTGTTGCTGATGTTGTTGGTTGTCTATCAACTTGAACAGGATTTTAGAACTTTCACATGGCCCATACGACCCGGGCATATGCACTGACAGATTATCATGTCTCACAATTTGTTCACTGAATTACACAGAAAGCTGACAAGTAGCAAAATAGGTAAACAAATTGCTTTTCATCAAGATATGTCATCAAATATAACTATGCGGCTATCTAGGGCTCCAGCGACGCAGGAGCCGTCACCATTTCTTCGTCCGGATCCCACTTCTGTATGGTAACAAGCCAGGAACACCATATGCACTGCTAGAAGCTTATGGGTTCAAAAGGCTTCGAATTCTTGTGAGGTGACAAATTAGGCGCTGCGTCAGGCCCGAGAAATGCTTTGCATTTGTATGACTGGGGTTTCTTGGATCCCCGCCTCATTTGACTACTTCCTGGTCGAGAAATCCCTTGTGGCATTTGTGATTGTTGGGGTCCAATATCACAATTCTGTATGAGTTTTCCAAATATCATCAGGGATGGTGTGGCTGCAGTCGTATCTGTTCAGGGGTTGGCAACTGCCAGACCCTCAATTCAGCTGTCTCATACTTCATATCCCACTCATGGAAGTAGTCAGCCAAGTCCCCCCATCCCGGTTCCGTCACCTCCTCAAGCCTCATCTGTGTCTGCCAACATCTCTCGATGTGTTGCTTTACCATCTCGGAGATTGTGCACATCACCCAACTGTGTTCATCAGCTTCACTCAGGTAGCCCAGCTCCGTATCTTCTTCGTCATCTGCAACGTCTTTCTCATCCTCCTCATCGTCGGAACATGCAAGATTTCTCAGACTGTCCCTGATAGCATACATCATCTCCTCAAATATGTTTTCAGGCTTTGTGGTTGTCGATCCCGCTTTTTCTGCATTTCTCATATCTTTCTGGACTTGCATAATTGCTGTCTCTGGGCCTTGAACTGTCTTTCTTGCCACAGCGGTCTCCCTATCCACATCATCCACGATCCATTTGTCTTTCTCCTTGTTGCTCAAAGAGAGCGTTTCTCATCTATTCTCCGCCGAAAGCTTCTTTCTAGATCGCAAGCAGTGCTGTGCTTTCAATGTTCGGACCATTTCTGCGTCCAAGATGCTCTTGCGTTCATTTGCTTGATGATGTTGTCGTGTGGATAGCTTACTCGAATTACCTCATGTGCCTGCTGGATGTGGCGAAAGGTTCATCTTCGGTGAACTGCCCATTGTATCATGAGTTGGCTTTGTTGTTGGGCCAGATGTTGAATGTTGCAAGATATGGACCACATGGAGCCAAGCTGTGTTGTGATGTCAAGGTTGGTACATTTGATCGACTTGGACAAAGCAAAATCTGCATTATGACCGTCACTTCTTTCGGAATAGTAATGCTAACCATCCAAATAGACTTGTTGGTTAGCGTCTGATTCATGTAAGATCCCGGGGACATCTTGAGAAAAACATCACCAGGCGTCATTTCCGTCTCAGAAAGTTTTATTTAAATCTCCCAAACCTGAGATTTCAGCTGTCGTTCACCACAAGGTATCCCTGTAAACAAAGAAACAACATCGGACCGACTTGCTGCAAATCGCTGGATGGTTAGATATCTCTGCAACCTGCAGCTATACTCTGCAGGATTCTTCTTGAGTAGAATGTGCAAGTTGGCTGCCACTCTTTACATTTTGACTTGAAGCACACTATATAGTCCTCAAGACTTCCCACTTCCTTTCGTTTTCATCTTTCTCACCTTTTCCACAACAGCGAGTCATGGCTCCACAAACACCTCAGCCAGCTGCAAGCAGATCCAAATCGAGCCGAATGATGGGTGCTTAATTCAATACGACACCTGCTGAGCCGTAGTAGCAATGCAGACCCATCTCAGTCCAACAGGACTCTCCTAATGCAGCCACCGAAAATATGACTCGGGACACATAGGTAACAATCATCAATAAAACCGGAAGCAGTGAGAATACCAAGCAGCATGCGATCAGATGAGAGTGTATCCTTACCGTGGTAGAGGGCCATAAACTTACAGTATAACGTATACCTGGTGAACGTAGAGTGCGACATGACCAAGTAATTGCTGCCCATCATAGGAAACCTCCATGGTCGACCAAGGCATTCATCTGGACAGTCCATGAAATCCAACATCATGATGTTGTCAGTTCTGCTTTTTTCATGGTTGAATGTCGTGATATGTGTCCCAGAGACTGGACGAAACAAGCTGTAAAGACTTATAGGCAGGCTATGGAGTCGTATATGGTTGAGGTAATAGCCGCATCTCACTTTTACAACTATGGCAAGGCAAGGATTCCAGGTACAACTGGAACAGTCCATCATATGCCTTGCATTGAATATGACAAAAATGGCCATTGGAGGGTTTTTGCACGCCAGAATAGAGGAAATGCAACGCCTGATCACGCAACCTTGAACAAAAGTCAGAGAAGAGAGGAAGTGGGGAGTTGAGTATCCTGGGCATCGAAAGGTGAAGGCTGCGATGGAAAGACACCCGGCAATGGTTCATGAACATCACACTGAGGGCTGCCATGCTACCAAAAATGGCAGAACACAGACTCCACAGACATGCTGGAGGCACAAAGAAACGGGTGCACCTCTTCCAACACTGGCGCCACCTCCACTCAGAACACCACCTGCGCCAGCTGCTGACAATGAAGGAGCTCAAAGTTCTGAAATCGAAGGTGTGCTACCCAGATATGTGTATATACATACTCCTCTTCCCAATGCTCAATTGTTCGATCTTCATGCATATGCCAAGTATCACAAGCGCGATGAAGATTTCATTCCAGCATTGCTGACTGATGAAGGAACATCGACTGGTTAATACATTATCTGCTGCGTGGAAATGCAGCAGACAGCCATTTTCCAGACAGGAGCATGCTATGGAGCGAACCTGACAGTGATGACGAGCACTGTTCAAAAGGAATGGGATTTGTAGCATATTCATATTATCTACAATTAGCAGACACTCTAAAGTATATTTCAAAGAATATATTTATATGCATAATTGAAGAACAATGTAGTGATGAAGGATAAAGTACATGAAGACGATAGAATGGCTGGTTAGCCTATAAAGGCGGCCAATACTGTGATTATGTATAACAACAACCAAATCACGGGTTGATTTCCTGACTTACAAGAGAAGAAATTATTGACGGTCCGTGGACGCTCATGGTTAGAAGATAGTAGCGATGTCATAACTAGCATTTTTGCCCATTAAGCCGGCCAATACAGTCATCACACAATACAATAACCAAGTCTCTGATTAATTACCTGACTTACAAGACCAAAAATCATTGACACTCTGTTGATGCTCATTTTCAGAATGGGGCAGGGAGTGTGTCGCTTGCTCTTTTGCCTATAAAGTGGGCCTATACCTCCTTTATGAAGGGCTGCAACCAATCACCACTCCGATTACCCAAGATGCAAGACGAAAAATTGTTGATGCTCCATTAACTCTCATTTTCAGGATGGGGCAGGGAGCGTATCTCAATTGTTTGTGGTTATAATGGCAGCCAATACATCCAAAAAAGACAATGATGTACCAACTTCAATATTTTGCGATTGGCAGTAAGATATCCGAATATTATCATAAATAGCCAACATGAAAATCAGAACCACAGATTGGAACCAATGGGTCGAGGCAAACCCTGGAAAACGTGTGGGTTGACAGGCACTGATCAAGGTTTTGCCAGCCAAAACGTAGCGGTTTGTGTTTTTGGACTTGTCTGGATCAGAATTGACCCGTTTCTGCAGTCTGAACACGTACCGCTGGCGGGTCACCCCGACCCATTGCTAATAATACCACTGCCTCTGTGTATTCAACTCCTGTTTTTGACCATTCTGGGATTCTGGTCTGGCACCATCTATATACTCCCAGAGGCTCCCTGTGACAGAAATGCATTTTGCTGATGTAGAATACACCAATAACAACCAAGGGATCATACCTGGATCTCAGAACATGTACGTGCAATACATGGAAAGTAAAGAGAAAGATCTTGATAGCACCTTCCAAGGCCACTGAGTTCCTTCGTTTCCAGTATTTCAGTTCAGCCGGACATCGTCAACTCAGATCCTCCAATTTCAGCAGTACCAGCCTCCCGGAAAGATCAGATTGATGGTTCCTAAAAGGTCTCAGAAATCTCAAAATGCGATATGTCTCCTGCAAGATCAACAATATACAGTGGTGATTCGAAGAAAGTACCACGAGCATCAAGGTTGTGCTGATTGTTGTGACAGTTTCATCTGGGTTGTAAAACCGTCTAATATAATTCATCTTGTACATATTGGGGCTACAAGTGTACCAGCATATTTGGTGCAAGAAAATGCAGCGTCAGATAAAAAATTTTGTGTATGGCTTATTAATACTCCTGTAGATTTAGATAACTGCTGGACTGGTCATTAATTGGAATGCCACAATCAAGGTGTATTGCAGTAGGGGTAAAATATATGACTAAATTGTACTGTTGGGTATAGATAGTATAAAATCACACCGAGGGAGTATAACTCCTGGTCCGAGGTACAAAGGCACATTCTAGCTAACGTAATCTATACATTCAAATGCTCCAAAATTTGAACCCATAATTCCCTTACTTTGTATCATTCTGATGACTATTATGCACTCTTCAATACATTTTTGAATTCACATCTGTAGCTTCAGAACCATTGAGGAGCACATATTTGGAATCTCAGAGTACCTGTGGGCACTTCGCTTTGCATGAAACCAATGTGGGAGAATCTGGAAGCCCCTGGAAGGATTGGTATGGCTGTTCATAGTTGCATAGTTGTTTAGGTATAACATTCAATCGGTTTTCCATTGTACGGATAAAGCTAACTTCATTTTCGACTCCAAGTACATCTCAACACTTGCTTAATAATTACCTCCAAGTATATCCCTAAGTTCAAACGACACAGACCGCCAAATGCATCTCTAAGTTGTCTTGATTTTGTGTTCTATGTGCATCTCCAAACTCACTTGATCAAGGCCTGCAGGTGCATCTCTGTGATTACTAGATCTCAGCCTCCAGATGCATCTTCCTGGAATTGTGAAGAAGACAAATGATGTAAACAAAACATCTAGTAGCTATGGGACTCTAAGGACCACTCCCATGACAATACCGCAGCAAGTCTAAAGTCTTTCGTGATGCTGTATGCAGCAGTCTCAGTTGCTCTGGAAGTTTCCAGCTGGCCTGTGCAAAACTTGCAGCTGCTCCAGATTTTGGCTTTCCTATAAGCCAAATATTGTACTATCTGAAGTGTACCACCATTACTGCAGATTGTTTCAGTAGCACCTGAAAATGCTTCTGCAGCATCTGAAAAGACTTTGTTCAGCTCCAGTGGGTTCTGGGAGCATCTACAATTACTAAAAAGTACCAGTAAAGTTGACTGAAGTGTTTGGGAGGGTTTAATGTGGCATCCTGACCCATTTAACTTCTGGTGATGTATGTTCCCTTGATGATGATCTCCTAAGTGCATCTCCAACCTAGTCTGATTATGTCATCCTAATATAACCCCAATTTCATTTAATCATGACCTCCAAGTGCTTCTATATCACTATGCATTCATAAGTTCACAGTTGAACTCTGAGTTCACTTGCGCACAGTCTCCAATTACATCTCTAAGTTCCCCCAATTACAGCCTCCAAAGTGTATCTGCAAACTAGCTTGATCATGTCCTTCATGCACATTGCTAATCATACTCAATCAAAGTCTGCAGATACATTGCAGTGTATACTCAATTGTTCTTTCAAAGTGCATCTCTGAATGTACATGATTACCACCTTCAGGTGTATCTATAAGTTGAGTCAGTTGCTGTAGCCAGGAGCTCCTCTCATAGCCCATGCACACCATATGCTCCCCAATTCACGATAGATAATTATATGGATACAGTTGGATAGTGAACATATCTTAAATTTTAATGTAGTGAAGCTTCTTGTCATTGTGAGTCAAATATCTAAACAATGACCAAAATGATACACAATGTGGCTTGGGGGACTGTAGGAACAACTGCCTTGAGAATAAAGTACCGATTTTAAGGTGCACCCACAGACGAGTGCAGAGGTCTCACCTGCACCAAAATTTGACCATCCTATAAGTGACATCTCATAGCATTTTTAATTCCCTTCACAAATCACAGGGGCTTTCTGGAGAGTCTGAGAATACTGTTGCATCATCTGAGTATATTATGCTTATCTTGAGAAGAGTCTGGGAGTGTCTGGAGTCACTTTGGTGCACTAATGACATTGCCCAGTGTGTCTGGGAGATAAGCATTTGGCTTCTGGACAATTGCACATGTTGCTGACATAGTAGCTGTTGTACCATGTCCTCTTTACTGAATCTCTCTATTGACCTAAACTTACTGACTCTCTAGGTCTGGTTGACATGTACACAGAAACTTGAGTGCATGCTGATGTGCCACACTCTACTCTAAACTGACCCACATGATCGCAACACTCCGATCCAGACCAACACTCCTCCAGGGTCGTCAGACAATAGTCACTGCAAATTTCTCAAGAACACCAAGATCGAGGTTTGCTTGATACTCTGCCTAAATGAACCACTGTGCCTGGAACTCTTCAAATAACATTATCCTTGTGGTTGATATCTCTTTCCTGCAATATTCACATCCAGTCAGAATTACCCTGAATTCTGATGTGCCACACTCACAAGATTTCCTTGACATTGCTCTCAACCTTTAGCACAGTCTGTTGATGATTTGTAGTATATCTTGATTTCATAGCCATTGGCAGGAATATTCTGTAGGTTTAGATCCATAAACCATGATTGGAATAGTAGGGTGTGTACTTCTTTGTCATAGAAGACATTTCTCAAAACCACTTGATTCATACAGCCTCTGCGTAATCGACACCTCAACTGTAAATTTCCATGCTCAATCGCACTACCTCCTACTTTTCCAGCAGATTTGCAAATCTCTTGCTCAACTTGCTAGGTATACACAGTGTACAATTTGAAATTTCACTGATCTTCACTCATGTGAGTAATGGTGACACAATACAAGTTCCAGGCCGACTTCAATTGGCTCACTCCATTCATAACCGACATCCCATAGATTTCAATTTATGTCATCATCATCTTAATGGCCACTGCCACTGTCTATGTCAGTGCTCTACTCTCCAGCGGTGCAGTGCTTGGACAATGCCTCACTATGTGTCCAATCTTATAGCATTTGGAGCATTCCTGAGTATCATCGCAATTGGTGCTGCGACTAGCATTTTTCTCATTTCGGAAACTACTACTGGAGATCTGACTGCCACTATTGCTAGACTTCTTGATTATTCAAGTCTACTTTGAATTCTGCTTTTCATTGTGCTTCTGCAACTTTGAGAACACTACTGCCACCTCCAACTTGTCTTCATTCTGTAATTGCAGTTGGTGGGTTTTCGTCTTCATAATAACCTCCTCTGGTTCATTGGCCAGGCTGTTAATCTTGTCATACATCAACTGGGTGAAAAACATCCAATCATTATTCTTTGGTACACCCTTTATCAGGTAACTGGTATACTCACTCTTTGGCATTATACTACTACCAGTACTTCAGCTATCAGCATTGGCCCAAAGATTGAAGTCATTCACATCACTCTTGATCTTCGATGAGTACTTCTATACATTCTCTCAAGCACTCAACCCCACAGGTGACATCTCATCTTGTAGTGTCCAAACATTCAGCTTTACGTTAGATGTATAGTCCTCCTTTACCTATTCCCACAGTGCCTTGACATCCTGCTGAATGCTAAACTTCTCCAGCAATGACTGCTACATTGTAAGGTGAATAGTTGACCATGCAATTCCATCATGCTTCTTCAGACTTTAATCTCTCCCCTGTTTTTCATATTCAGTACTTCCTCTATGCAGCCAACAATGCCAAGTACCTGCTCCTATTTCAAGAGTATTTCAATTTCCAAACTTCAGCAGTTGTAGTACATACTATCAAACATGTTACTGGATATCACTGTTCATTCAACTATTGTTGTTACATATCAAGTCGATCCAAATCCCTCAGGGGCTAGCTCTATCATTGTGTGGAATCTTACTCAGGGTCGGGTTCATCAAATCAGCACAGTGGCTTGGCACATGCTAGGTTGTTCTGGATGTGCTGGACTGACTCACTCTATTGACATATGCTCACCAACACTGTGAGCCTGCTTGACACATACGCAAGGACTAATGTGTATGCAGCTTCATCGCACTGAATCATAATCAAATCCACATAATGACTACAGTTTAAGCGGTCCCCACTGTATCCGTAGTTGAATGTTATCCACATCTCAAGCCAGCATTCCAACTATGACTCAATATGATCTTCATCCTGTGAAGAATTGTTCAACTGTGATTATGTATTTTCGAAGATATAATACAATCACCACAGTTCAATTAACCGGTGGTTCAAGTGTAATCATGTCAATGATGACAGGACCGACCTACTAGTGTTGGCTTAAATACAGGTTATTTAAGATAGTATTACATATAGTTTTCAAATTGCAATCCATTAGAACTTTCACCATTGTCAAGGTAGCATTGGCAAAAGTGTAAATCAACTGTAGACTGCCCTACGCACACACATGCACACGAGCAGCTCATAGCAAGCTTCCTGTAGACCCCTGCACCATGGGCAGTCGATAGTCATCTATTGTCAATTCATCGAGATGTGCGCATGTGGTCATGTGTGTATTGAACTATATATGGCTGGCGGCCAGAGACAGACCTACACTTGTCTGCACTCCCTGCAGTCTTCCCTGTGAGTCAAGTTGAGAGCCCGCTGCTGCTTGGGAGCCTGCTTGTGAGCCTGCTTGAAAGCCTACTTAATAGCCTGGTTGAGAGAACTGCACTTGAGAGAGCCGTACTTCAGAAGGGGTAGAGTTTTCCACAGAGAGCTTTTGGCCGATGGAAAACTCTGAGTTTGTGGAAGCTTTCGCTAATAGAAGGCTCTAAGTCTGTGAAAGCTTTGATGCTGACATTGAAGTAGCCGACCTACATGTCTAAGCACTTCTGGTACTATGATTACCATAACCAACCTAATCGCCATTGCCATCATCATTGCCATTGCCATCACCATTGCCACAATCGGCAGCCTGGGACTGATTGCACACACCTGCGCCTACAACCAATGGGATGTGGGCAGCACATTCTGCTTGAAACACTCAGTCAGAGATCTGCTATCCCCAAGATCCAATAATCTACAGTTCCAGCAGGATCTCAGGCAGCAATTGTCAACACCATGGCTGTGAGGTATCATGGGGTCAGGTTGTGGTGGCCACGTGAAATTTAAGGTTCAGAATATAATATCAACTGTAATTATGATTTGGCCCCCATTCACTGCCAGCCATCTGCCACATACCACATGCCATACGCCTCCCACCAAACTCCGTCTGCCAAACAATGCACGCCATATGGCACCTGCAACTCCGTATGGCTCTCAATCGAGCACACAGCAGTGTACATGAGAGCATATAGTCAGGCAGGCTGGGAAAGTACCATCGACTGCAACAGCAAGCCTCTTGGAGAGCATGCCAGGGAGTGCAATTGAGAATGTACTCAAAGGCGGACTTGGGAGTGTACTTGGAGTGTACTTTGGAGCGTCTTGGGAGCTAACTTGGGATCGTATAGTCAAACAGGCTGGGGGCATGTCATCGAGTGCAATTGAGAATGCATTTGAGAGCGTGGTTGGGAATATGTTTGAGAGCATCTTGAGAGCTTACATGGGAGGGTACAGTCAAGCAGGCTGCATCAGCAAAATGTTATTCGGTCCAGAAGACACATGCAATCCTCCACGGCACTCCGGGTGACCTCACCAGTGCTTCTAAGTACTTCCAGATGCTCCCAGCCCCCTCTGGAGCTTTGCAAAGTGCTCTCAGACTCTGCAAGAGCATTCTCACGTGCTCCTGGAAGTACCTGCAGTGATGGAGGTGCATTCAAGATGTTACGAAATTTGACAATTAGGATAGTCACATTTTCGAGCTGCTGCGACCTCTGCGCCGGTCTGTGGGAGACTTTGAGAGCAGCTAAGACCTCTGTACAAGCTCTGTGGGAGACTTGGTGCCGTATTCTCACACCAGTGGTTCTTACAGTTCCATAACCACAACGCATTTCATCGATCATATTGGTCTGTTACTGTCAAAAGATTCGCTACATCATAATATGGCATGGATTATCTAAGTCTCTCTATATATATACATACGGAGTTACAGGGATGATGGAGATGGACTCAGCGACAGGCAGTATGTATTTGGAATACCCCGGGGTAGATAGACATCATCTCAATATACGAAATACACACTGTATCTTTCCCAGCTCTTGGTCTCATGCACTCTTGCCGAGCTTTCGTAGATCCACGCAATATGTGTGGTTCATCATGGCCGGGTATCCCTTCATATCCTCTCAACCTCTTCCTACGCTCCTCGAGGTAGAACCGCTCCTTCTCACGAAGTCCCTTCGGATACCATGTGAGGTGCGGCGGAGTGTCGATGATTGGCTGTCTGCCTTCTAGCTCCACCGTTTGACCACACTGTGATCGAGTGAACTTAGAGATGCACTCCGAGGCCATAATCGAGTGAGTTTGGAGATTCACTTGGAGACCATAATCGAGCGAGTTTGGAGATGCACTGGGAGGCCGTAATCGAGCGAGTTGGGAGATTCACTTGGATGCCATGATCGAGCGTGTTTGGAGACCGTAATCGAGCGAGTTTGGAGATGCACTTGGAGGGCGTAATCGTGCCAGTGAGAGATACACTTGGAGGCTGTGATCGAGCGAGTTTGGAGATGCACTTGGAGGCCATGATCGAGCGACATTGGAGGAGTACTAGGAGGCGGTCAATCTCGTGGCGGTAGTTTGGGAGGTAGGCGGTAGTTTGGGAGGGAGGCGCGATGGGAGCTGAGACTCTATTCATTGGTTCAATTGTAATTGTGCAAATGTAGAGAATTGAGTACAACATGGTCTGCCGAGAGATGAGAGACTGGCTGGGAGCAGGACACAGTCGATCTTGGGCTGCTGCAGTATGCGGTGTATGCTGTACTCGGTGTATATGCGGTACTCAGTGTTAACTCTTGATCATGTCATGGAGAGATAGAGAGCGATGACTTAACTTCGTGTTCTTAGGTAATGGTAGAGTTGAGGACAAGAAAGAGAGAGATGAGAGGGTATGGGGGAAATCATCATAAGAAACTGGAACTTAAGAAAATTTCGTGCGCGAGTCAATTAACCATTTCCGACACAGCAGGTACGAGTCCCAATCCGGTGTGTAATTACACCGATACGAGGTCTTCTAAACCGAATCAGGCAAGTCGTACCCCTGATTTCTCATATCCGCTCGCATCCTCCACATCAATCTCATCTTCATCCCCATCTCTCTTTCTCATCCACAACTCAACCATCATCGCAGAACACAAAGTTAAGTCATTACTCTCTATCTCTCCATGTCATGATCATGAGTTGACGATGAGTACAACATATACCGAGTACAGCATACACCCAAGATTCTTTGTCTTCCTGTCATTTTCAAGATTACGAGTTGACCCCTGAATGTAGCTTCAGCTTACGGCATGCCTCCCTACACGATCGACTGCCATCGGCTAGCTCTGCATCAGAGCTCAAAGGTAAAGTGGCCCAGTCACATTCCCACGGTTGTGAGTTAACTGACTGATGACAAGAGTGTCAGCACCTGGCGCGCGGTCCATCGACTGCCTCTCAGTACTCGTCCATACTTGCTTGATTACGGCCTCCACGTTCGCATGATCATGGCCTCCAAGTGCATCTCCACACTCGCTTGATCACAATCTCGGAGTGCATCTCTAAATTCACTCGATCACGGCCTCCAAGTGTATCTCCAGACTCACTCGATCACGGCCTCCAAGCACATCTCCAAACTCGCTCGATCACGGCCTCCAAGTGCATCTCCAAACTCACTTGGTTATGGTCTTCAAACTCGCTCGATCACGGCCTCCAAGTGCATCTCCAAACTCGCTCGATTACGGCCTCTAAGTTTGCACGATCATGTCCTCCAAGTGCATCTATACACTCGCTCGTTCACAATCTTGAAGTGCATCTCTAAGTTCACTCGATCACAGCCTCCAAGTGTATCTCCAAATACGCTTGATTACCGCCTCCAAGTGCATCCCCAAACTCGCTCGATCACGGCCTCGGAGTGTTTCTCTGTGTTCACTCGATCGTCATTTTCAGGCGCACCTCGAATTACTCCCAAGTACCACCGGCAGCCAATCCAGATATACCGTGTGTAGATGGGTAGCTATATAGATTCATAGCTACATAGATGAGAATACAAACTGAGTACATGTGTTTTAAAAATAGTTGAACGATAAGTAGTAGCTATGATTTCCAGGCGTGCACCAGCAGCGTTGCCAAAGAAGATGTTGTTTTTCCCAGACTGCTCTACTGTGATTCGAGGCGCTCCCAGACTTGTCACCGGCGCATTCAGGTTTGTCGCCGGCGCTCCCAGGTGCTCCCAGGCTTGTCATCGGCCCTCCCAGGCTTGTCGCCGGCGCTCCCAGTTACTCTGACGGCCAGCAGGAATGCCCTCCAAGGGTCTCATACTCTCCTGCAATTGACGCATCTAAGTTTACACTCCACATCCTCTCAGACACTCCTGGAGGCTTCCAGTGGCCGAAATACATTTTGCTGATGTGGGAGTGGGCTATCGAGTGTAATTTGAGCGTCATGGAGAACATGCTCGGGAGTGTACTCGAGCACATCCTCTGAGGTTTACTGGGACCATACTCAGAGTCTCTGAGTGTGGTAAGTGTTAGCAGCGGTTCCGGGTTACCCGGCTGTGGTCCGGTTTAGAACTGACCTGGAAGCCCCAGTCCGGACCAGGAATCGCCAAGGAACTCAAACTAGATGACTAGCGCTGGGTTGTTATGCGGACCAGACACAAACCTGCCTGTTTGTGGCTGGGTTGGAAGTGTACTGTGCTCACAATTTACAGTTCCTACAACTTTGGCAGTACTTCGGTTGCAATTACGTTTTTGAGTTCTGATTGTACCGTGACATGATCAATATGTTGATTGTGCAATTGTAGCAGCTCAGTCACCTCCAGCATTCGGATTTGGGATGCAACCAAAATTCGTTGAATCGCTATGAAATTCTGCCAAGTATGATGCAGAACTCGCAGGTTTTCTATAGTGACTAAATGAATATTGGTCAGATCGCAAATCTGACAGCGTGATGTCAAAGAGCGTCTGATACTACCCAATTTACCTATCGATCATGTTGTGATACGATCAGAACTCAGCTACTTAATCAGAGCCAACAATGTGAGGTTGAAATGCCAGGTTTTTGGTTGTAAAAGCTCCCCAAGTGCAAAGGTCCGGGTTTCAGTGTGGTAAAACCCATTGGAACGGTCCAGTTCCGCGTTGGGACCAGACCCGGAACCAAACCGGGAATTTGGAACCATTGCTAGCACTACTCAGAGTATACTTGGGATGTTGTACTCCAGCAGGCAGGGAGTGTGCCATTGTGTGCAATTGAGAGCATCATTGAGAGCTTACTTGGGAGCATAAGTGAAGCAGGCTGGAAGTGTGTCATCGAGTGCAGTTGGGAGCGTCATTGAGAGCACACCCCGGAGTGTGCTTTACACCATCTTGTGAGCTTACTTGGGAGTGCAAAGTCATGCAGGCCAGGAGTGTGCCATCGAGTGCAATTGGGAGTGTCCTTGAGAGCGTGCTTGGGAGTATACATGAAAACGTAATTGGGAGTGCACAATAAGGTGCATTTGGCAGTTTGGTTTCAAGTTCATTGAATGCAGCATGATGTATAGTATACTGTGCACATAATTGCATGCATATCATAATAATCTAGTTGATGTGCAGCTACATAGGACCTCATAGTACCATATGTCAAATATACTACTGATTACCTTCTGAAAAACACCTTCTGTATGAGTTACTTGTCACATAGCATCATTTTTCCTGGTGAGTAACTCTAACATTTCGAAATATCACTAAATGAAAATTGTTATATTGTGATTACATTGTACTATATCTATTTTCTGAATATCTTATTTTTTATCAGCTCCCTTATAGAGATTTACATATTATATCTACATTGAAAATACAATGGTTAATAGTAAATTTACTACTCAACGTATCTTACTCTGGGTAAACTCCAAAATGTGACTATTTTAAATAGAAATTGATTTCTATTTATATTATATAGCATTTGGCTATATATTGTCATTTAGAAAAAGTCTTTGTGATAGCTACCAAAAGAATTATAACAAAGAATTGAGTTATAAAGCAAAATGGTAGGAGTATAATACTTACCAATATCAGACTATGATTCTTAAATGGCAAATGGCAGATAATAGTAAATACAATGCTGGATTGTGATAAAAAATATTCTTGTTGTATTGTAGATTTTAAATGATTATTCAACTGTATATTCTAATTATCTACTATTTACCAGCCCTGTGCTCTGTGCTTTCATCTTTGCAGCTGTCCTATTTACAAAAGTGAACAATATTCGGCTATCTAAAAAAGATAATAATCAATGTAAAAGATTGCAAAAGCGAATGAACTAATTTAGAATGCTGTACAGAGTGGATATTGCATAAAGATTGTCAATAGTTATTAATTGTATGAAAGATTACTATATTTAGAAATTACCCATGATAATCAAAACTGGAAAGATGATTTATCTCAACTACATTTTCTTAATATTTTCTATAGTATATCCAAACTTGTTTCATCTAAATCTATATGTATCTAAACATTGTAATTTACACTGTTCTAACTATCAAAAACTATTAAAATTGATACAATGAATTTCATATTGTAACTGTCTTGAGATAAGAAACTTAGGTAATTATCAATAATGCAGTGTTGATAGAGAAAGAATATTATCTTACTCTCCATTATATAGAGAGTTGGTTTCTTAATATCCAGTTTTCTTCACTATATAGTTATTGTTCTAAATTGACTATTTTGTCTTATAGTTTTGATAATTTGTTTTTACCATTAAGATAACTGATACTAGTTGACTATTGTACCATTAGAAACTGTGGGGTTATTGCAGTCTGTAAGTATTCAGAATAGTCTAATCAAGTAAAATAGTAGTCAATTCAGACAAGAGATATTTTGACAATCTATATAATAGTTGGAAAATTGATTCCTGATGATTGAAAACTTTAAACTGTTGCAATTCACTTTATAAAATACTCCATTTTTCCTAATGGACTTGCCAATTTACAAAGTTATGGGATATATAAAAGCTGTAGTTACTCTACATACTTCCAGAATATAGATATTCATGCCTTTCAGTGAGCATTGCCATGGGTTAGAATTTATCATGTATCCCATAACATTGTAAATTTACAAGTATACTTATGTATTCACAAGTAATTTACTATCTAATGTTAATTAACTTAGCAAGCTAAGCCAATTAATGAGTGGCCTTTGTCTCGCACACTAGCGTCCTTGTATCACGTAATCTCAGCCTCGTACCTCGGCCCTAGTAACTACTTTAGTCTCTGGAAGAGGAATCTTTAGCCTAGCCGAGGCTGGGGGTTATGCTGGCCGGGTAATTACTGGGCGCGAGACTAGAGCTCTTAGCGCCATGGACAACTGGGTACGAAAAAGAAGTTTTACCTGCGCTAGCTCCATCTCCATGT
>Ga0307512_10000557_pt1 | contig 55116 bp, 49 predicted proteins | sample 14_EM_MG_FD_200267 | JGI IMG/M metagenome (GOLD analysis project Ga0307512, IMG submission 200267) | Populus trichocarpa ectomycorrhiza microbial communities from riparian zone in the Pacific Northwest, United States - 14_EM | ecosystem: Host-associated > Plants > Roots > Unclassified | place...
GAGGTGGGCGAGCTCGAGTGCAATATATGGTACAAGGTACTGCTGCTGCTCCATACCCACTTCTAAAGTGTATTTATCAAAACCCTACCAGCCCTTCCGCCCATTTCTCAGCCTCCTTGACATACTCACTCCTGATGTTGAACACCGGATGTGCCACAGCCACCCTATCCCCCTTAAACTCTGTCTCTTCGTGCTCATCCTCGTCGCCCCACCTCTTCTCAGGCCATCCCTCGAACCCTTCTACAAGCACCTCACAGCCAGGAACCTCCTTCTTCCACCTCCACTGAAATGGGGTCAAGAGCGGCAACCCCTCACCCTTGCTGTCCATTACGACAGACTCGTTGAAGTAGTGGTAGTATTGCGCACCACTAAGGCCTAGTAGCACGTAGTTAGTATGATAGAAGTCTGCTCCCTTTCCTGGCTTATCCCTCAGCCCGCCCTTCGGGGACTGTGCAGCGGCAAGGACGTATCTAATCAACCCCTCGCGACTCCACAACGACCCGCCACACCGGAGCGCAGCTTCAACAAATGCCCAACACCCACCGATCCACGTAGAGTAGCATCCATCCACCAATTTATTCGTGCGCCCACTAAGGCCGCCTTCGGGTGCATACTGTCTTGCCGATAACCACCGCAGCAAAGCGTCCATATCAATAATCTCGGGTAGCTTGGAGGGCGGATACAAAATGCAGAGACCCGCCAAGGCGCAGAATGTGTAACCCCCGTGAGCTTCGTTCCCACCACTCGTAGCGGCGAAGCCGCCTTCGTACGTTTGACAGCTCGCTAGGTACTCGGTTGTGTTTTTGAGGAGGTCGGAGTCGGTAGGGAGACGGAGTAGGGAAATGACTGTGAGCGCACAGTAGATACCCCGGACATCTGTTTCGCCGCTAGCACAGACTGTAAAGCTTCCGTTAGGATTTTTAATGGAGTGCAGCCAGCGGAGGAGAGCGCGACGATCGATGAGGGAGAGGGCGTCGGTGCCCACAGAGGCGAGGGACAGGACCGTGGCGTAGGTAGGTGCTAAGTGTGAGAGCTGGCCATGCCCGCCCCCAAAGCCGCCAGTGGAGTTTTGGATGGGTGTGAAGGTTGAAATTACCCTTCAAATAGCTATTAGCACGAGCAGTCCTTCTAGTTTATAGCGGTGGTGAGGTAGTTACCGATCACGGTATTGGGATATGTCTACACCTAATAACGAGAGCCCAGTGAGGCACCAATATATGATCCACGGACGTGAGGCGTCGAGAGTCGTCATATAGTACGGAAGCTTCCCATCGTCGAGTCCGCTCTCGAGGAACATGATGTGTGCGTCGCGGTCCAGATGCGGTAGTGGGTCATCTCGCGAGGAGAGGAGGGGCAGAACTCTGGTGCAGGTTTTGTCTTGTTCGACGGATGTAGGGGTAGTGTAGATGTCTCTCAGTATCGGGAGCGTGCTGAAGAGGTCGGGGGGTTTTGGAGGCATGGCTGGAGGAATATACTGGTTCCCAGGGTTCCAGGGGTAGGCTGAGTAGGGGTTGTTTTCAAAGGTAGTGTCAGGTAGATCGGAGAGACTGTCATCCAGGATCTCTTCGAAACGGGAAGCAGGAGTGGGCGGTGTAGACGGGTTAGACGACATAGTGGCCGCAGACATATTTTGAGGAGTTCGACGGGGAGGGAAACGTGTGCGGGAGCGTGTCTTAGGATTGGACACCAGGCGCCTTACGCGAGGCCTTTTATCATCGTTGGACATAAACTAAGAGAGGCGAACAAAAGAGACTTTAATGATGAGAGGGCACAGGCAGTAGTGGTATTCGAAAAGATGTCTCGAGTATTATATTGTTGATTATGCGGGGTTAGGCCGGGAGTCGGCAACTTCCGTTCGTCACACAAGAAAATGAAGACACAAAAGGCATCATACATCATTCGTTCATCATGGACAGTGGTAAATTTATTCTGCACCACAAAGAATTACTACTCATCATTGTGACCCTTAGCAAGTCCCCCCTTCCTTCCAATCCCCCGGACCTCCTCTGTTGGCCTATTCGCAAAGTTTCCCCCTTTGCCGCTCTCCGCACTGGCATGGCCACCCATGCTCGCAATTTCTCTCTGCTTCTCAGGATCCATACTCGCAAATCCGCCACTATGAGATGCTTGTCCGCCCTTTGAAGCGATAGCTCTCACCTCTTCCTTCGGTCTACCACAACAATCAGTAACTTCTTCTCCGCATCATTCACCATGGAATAGAGTATGTTACTCACCGATTCGCAAAATTTCCCGGGTTTCTATTACCGGGGAAATCCGAGCCTCTAGAGGATGTCGTGTCTCTGATATCTTCTTTCTGGTAAGATTCATCAGACCTCCCGCCATGCGAGGCGCGGCCGCCCTTTGCAGCAAGTTCGCGGACTTCTTCCTTGGGCAGGTTGGCGAAGTTTTGAGGGTTGTTGGATGCCATTTCGATTGAGGTTTAGAAAGATTTAGTGAAATTCAGATGATGTTATGGAATATGAAGCCGATGGGAGCTGATGGCGGACAAATAACTAGCACCGGAGTCAGGTTTATATAGACTATCTACACTTCTGAAATGAAAATCCAACAGAAGGGGAACAGGTTTCTTATTATGTCATCACAGAACTATCACTCAGCGCTAGTGTATCGCGTATTCCCGTGATTTTCCAAGTTCTATGACTTGGGGGAGGTGATGATCGGTGGCTATTTCGTCACAATGATGCCGATCACCGGCCACTCTCCCGAATGCAAAGGATCTTCAACAACCGTTCCTGAATTGAACATCATCCGAACAAAGTACTGAGAACCGATCATGTTCCAGCAAAATTCCTCCTGTCGGGACCTTAATCCGGCTTCAATTGACAGGCCTCGATCCCCGGATTTTACATCCAACGTCACAACTATACAATCGAGTTCCGGCAATTCCCCGGAACTCTCTTTTGCTCTAGAATGGGCTACTCTCGAGATTACGCCTAAAATTGAGATTTTCAAGGGGAAGTCGCTGATCACGCTGATGATCCACCACAACCGAGTTTTAATGGATGACTCTGCTCACAAGTCAATCTTTTAAGTAGAGTCATCGTATGGTGGCAGGACTTTCGATTGGCCAATTGAACCTTCGGCATGGGTATGAGTCAATGAAGCCAGTGGCAAAGCGATTGCAACTAATGCTAAATCCGAGACATGTAAGGGATACTCTATGGCATCTAGGGCTGTCACTGGCATGGCAATTTCATGTTTCATCACTCGTTTATTAGATATCTCAACGGACAGTCACTTGCGCCAGTCAACTCTTTAAGTCTAGCTGTTGGAGATGTGAACTTACTCACTTATTATAGTCACCATAGTTTGCTACTGGATGAAGTTGAACATGGTTGAGCATTTCATTCAAAGTTTCTTTTAGGCATGCGGTTCCACCATGATCGCTCCCAGCTTTGTGAATTTTCAAGGCCTAACAGGCTCATTTATTGACTGGGACTGAGCGGCTCTCACTAACGAAATCTACAGATACCTAGAGCCCAAGCTTTGGCGGCCACACGATTTACAGAGAGCCTCTTAGTGGACGGATATGAATGTCCGCATAGGCTTGCTTATTTCTCTCCATAATAGTCAGTGGGTACTACTACTACTTTTATATATCAGAGTCCCGATAGCAGTCATACACCATCCACGCAAGCTTTACAACTACCGTACTATCCAGATGGGCTTCGTCTTTGAATACATAGACGAATGAATACGCTGAGTCTATTGGTCTTTGCTGGATTTCAAGGCTTTAAGGCGAACAAAACACGGTAGTTTATAGCAGGGTATGTGAGCTTGTACGAGCTGAAAAACAGAAAGACGGATCCCATCCAGATAATACATACGGTATCTCCAGATTGCCGCTGCCAGTCTCCCGCAGGTACCCATGGAGATCCATAGGTGAATACGCCCAGCGCCTATAGATATATGCACGCTGCAAACTTAAAACCCAGTCCTGGGGTTGCCAAACATCATGGTGTCTTATTGGGCGCCGAATGATAAGCATTCAGTAAACTCCGCCAATCAAAACGGGAACCATATGGTGTGTTTCAGTACATCTGATGCGTTGTTTTGCAGCAGGGGTGCCTGGTGTTTCCCTGAGGAGTTACGCATGCATACTGTGTCACTCGCCGATTGGGTATTATTCTCGGAGGTGGAGTCTCGCCGATGGGTACATTTTTGAACCCCGGCATTTTATAGATGGGGTCACGTTCGGGAATTAGGGGTTTTGAGCGATGTGGGCCTGGGGAGTTTCTTTGTTTATTGGTGATAATATATGATCTCACGCCATCACAATTTGGGTTCGGATTTTCTAAGACCCGTTGAAGTACTGGTACGTTGCTCTGTCTGACTCTGAATCCCACCACCTCTGGAAGCTTTGAAGATGCGACATGCTTCCTTTTAAACTGCATGTACGGTTGAAATCGGAAGTACCTCCGCACCAATTCATGATGGATGAGCTAGGCAATCTATCCACGCTGTCTCACTCGGATCCTATTAGCCAGTTGGTCACGCGAGAGGTAGAATATTGAAGTTCTTTTTATTTATTAAAAAATGCACCTTCTAGTGCTCGACTTTTCTAGTCTGTCAGACTATCGACTTTCTTTATAAATTTAACCCGCGCGATAACTATTCGATACGTCGCTTTCATACGCACCTCAAATCCTACTGGAGAACCAAACTTGATAACCCTCCCCCACAACGCTAACTTTTTTCCCCGCAGCAGTGAAGGGGGGCGGGTGACAGGAAATCTGTGTCGATTTCGATCGCTTTTTTTTTCTTTTCTTTCGGCAATGCACGAATTCTGAGACAGCCCCTCAGTGGTACAAAAGTCTAATCCGCTGAGTATGAGGGAGAGGTTTCGGTGGATCATGAGTTGGATGATGGAGGTGGTGGGCGATTAATTAAAAGAAGGTCAGGTAGGACGGAGAAATAATACATGTAATAAGATTGTGCTAAGCTTTCTGGGTAGTAGGTAATTTGGTTTCGATCCTCAAAATGAGATGTGGTGGAGTCATTGGGGATATGCAAAGTTGAAGACCATGGGCTTGACACCTACCGGACAAGAAAGAATATTGTCACGGCATGGCTAGCATGATTTTCGCTATTTTCAGCGCCTCGGGCCTCGTAGGAGGCGTCGAATTTTACAATCACTCGTTGGTATCATAACTACCACCTCGTACCGCAGAGCATGCATTGACAGTGGAGTACTTCCCGTGGGAATCTGAGACCGAGTGGCAGTCAGAGTCTCAGAATTTGGAGCCCGGTTTCAATCCGTTGATTAATATCGCTCTCACTCTCAGTCACAGTCCCAGTCAGAGAGTTTATACTAAGAGGTGATGGTAGATAAATTTAATGGGAGTTCGTTAGGAAGCTATCCCTCTTTTGTTCACTAGGTCCACTTCTAAACTTTGAGACTGCCACCTAGAACTCCGGTAAATCTGGAGAAGGGGTACCCCCCCCTCCTCCAGATTCAAGAACTGGAGCTCGAGATCTGGCACCTGAGACTGAGATCGGTCTCCAGATTGCCATCTGGAGGGCCTATACAGACGCCACGGAAAGTACTCAGTATTCGCAGACAGTCAAATGCATGGCCATGACCAGGCCGCCTAAAAGTCAGCCGAGACCGTTTTCAAGCAGATAGCTTTCATTAATATTTACAGGTTCTGTAGGCTTGAAAGCTAGCAAACCACGCTGCAGAGAGCCTTCATGGCCAAATATAAATTCCCACGATTGGTGCACACTGTTGCAGAGTCCCACTAGCCGCATACCACTCACCTAGGCGTTTATAACTATCCTCAGATGCTGTAAACTTAAAGCAATTATAGAAGTTGGTCAGCGTCGCAGATAAACCATAAATACCCGCCAGGAATTTGATTCACCGGGTTATGACATATCTGCAAACACTTCGGCCGTAAAGGGCATCCATCCTTGGGGTCTTTACAGAGTTCCTTGTACGATGTCACTGTATTCGTTTCGTGAGTAAAGAACCCAAACTCTGGGCTATTCTGGGCCCCAGATAGATGAAGGGGAGCTCGTATGTGGGTGCCAATAACTATTGTATATGCACACATCTGAGTACCACTACGCTTTCTAGATATACTATTAAAAAAAAAGATCTATAACGGTACCTAGCTAAGTCCCAAAAAGATTGTACTGTACATATTGCGATTCGATGAAGATAAACATATCCAATTTGCAAGATTTTACTTACTACCCCCCCGCAACACGGTGTCGCTTCGACATGTTAGCACGCAATTCAACCATCGTCTACAAATACCGATCGACTTTCGTGTTTCGGGCCATGGGCAACGGGGACGATATGATATCAACATAGTCATAGCGGCAATCGTATTATCCCACCCCCGAAGACCGGCGTATCAGCTTGTGGTCTATCTCTTCGGTTATCTATGAGGGATTGAGATATTCTTGATGTGATATAATCATCTTCGGTTGTCAAAACACTATTCGTTACTACAGTGGTTGAGTTTGATATCCACGTTGTTTTAGTTGTAGCACCAATTCTGCAGGCTAGAAAGATAGCCCCCAAATCCCCCATATGCCAACGATAACCGCTACGACTCGTGACACTCGGTCTTCTCGCTTGGCCTGCATCTGCATGAAAGGAACTTCCATTAAATCGTACGATAGGGGAACTCCATGTTGACACGAGACGACGACGGGTTGTTCCTTGCTCATCGAACGGTTCTCGGAAGATCGGGATAACGCACGCACACATGCACACACGCACGTCGGTCGGTACCTAGGTATAATTCCAACATGACAGCAAACTAGAGAGGAGGCACATATAGCTAGGTCATATTTGATCTGTCAACTTTACTATGTTTGTGTGAATGGATATACATAAGTATCGTCGAAGCTACAGAGGTTCTTGCATGTATTATACTTACGCTACGAATAGATCTTATGAGATAATAAGTTAGGGGAACATTCATTGCATTTAGTGACACATGCATGCAATAATGAGCTACCAATGTTTCTACGCGATGTTTCGGCTACGCTGATCCTATGGGGCTTTCTTGGGATCCAGAAGATGGCGGCATCTGATATTGGCTGTCCACATTCGAGACTACTGCTATGTGATTGCCAGGGCAAGTTGAAGTAAAGGGTAGCCAATCATGGACTATGGTGATGTCAACGCACCCCATACCTCCTAACCTTCGGACTAGTATATAGCGCTAAGAAATTTATTGAAACGGTTTCAGGGTCTTCCTGGCCATACTTTACCTGGCTTAGAGAGCGTGGGGGAGCTTGACGTTGTTATCGTCAGTTAGGTGTGCCATATTCCATATTCCCATATATTAAGCACTTAAGTAACGTATTTAAGAACTAGTTGAGCACCTTGACGGTTAGTCTATCAGACCGCTTGGTAAAGATTTTTGCGGTAGCCCCCAGCTACCAACAGCCATGTACAGACTACCTGACGGTGTGCACTCGCACCTTTTCCGCGGTTTCTATTACGACTAGTCATCGACTGGACACCGCAATCTACAGAGAAGCCACTCTCTGGCTTGCGATCGTGCACGTGGATGTTGATAAATGTAGGGGGGGCCTTGCTGGCGCTTGTGGCTGGAAAAGGGATCTCATCGAGCCATCGTAGAAAAAGTAATTTTTTCTACTTTTTCGACAAGGCTGGATGCGACTTGGCGTGAACAGATTGTCGACTTTACTATGTCATTGTTCGAACACTGTCTCTTTCCATTCGCCGATTCTGCAAGGTTCCAAAACGTCCGTTCCTCATAAAAATTTGTGTGCTGCAAGTTTGTTGTAGGACATGTGGAACAGAAATCCAGTACCTTCATTGTTCTTAATCCACTCTTTCAACCGGGCGGGAAGACCCTCACGACTTCTGAGGTCAATTCAGAGTAGGCCAGCTCCGGTGAAGTCTGTTTCCACCCACCACACTCCTCGAAATAAGTGTAACTTTGATGTGATAGTACTATAAAGTCCATCACGATGGATAGCGCAACCTTGTACCATATCTACTCAGTAATATGGCATTATGACAAAATCGTGGCGAAGTGACTGAGCCACGGGTCCGAGTGCCTGAGCGACGGGTTTTCGCGGTAGCTCAAATATGTTAGTTCAGTGCCTTATCACCGAGCAAACACGGTAGCTAGGCGTCGTGTGGTCTGAATTAAACTCGGATTTTGTGGCGAATTCTTGACGCAATTCGGCCTTGAACTCCTTCATGTGCACTTCAATGCTCAATGTCGTATCTAGTGCCGTGGCCGTCGTTCCCGCATTGTCTAAACGTGTCGAACTCATACCAGATATCATCAACTTCCTCACGTTTAACCTGGTATCCTTAAGAACAGCGGTGGGGGCGATGTTGTTCTAAAGAGTGATATCTGTTGATACGTCTACATTATAGTAGCAAGTTAGCATCGGGTTCGATGATGGAAAGATGGATGCAAACGGTTGGCTGGCATTATGGATATTATCTCCATCGTCACTGAGGACACTCTCAGTGGTACATCTCAGCCGGCTTGACTACCCGTGCTTGGTGTTTGCGGTCTCAACACATCCGAAAAGTAAACTCTGTGCGTAGTGCGGTTCGAGAAAAAGGATTGTTGGTAGCCGAAATCCAACGCCCACCGTGATAGGAACAGGTGCACGGACGGGTTTGGTGCACCAACGTCGATGATAGTGGAGACCCGGAGTTTATCGCCGAAGCGAGGCTTGGCACACATCTAAGCTCTCGGTGCCGGCAGTTCGAGGAAGTCGTGACAAAAAAGGGCCTAGGCCCGATTTTGTACCTTCAAATGGGTTGGTTTTCAGGAAGTCGTTATGAAGATGACTGTAACTCGGAGGCCTAGAATATGCTATGGGGTGGAAAGAAGAAGTGAATGGGAAGAGCCTTGAACAGTCTACCGGCTGAGGGGTACCCCGCACAAATTCTGATTGGGCGGGTTCCATGACAGCGTTCCGAGACAACGAAGCCTCGGATGGTGGTTCTAACGTTCGAGAGAGCAACAAACAAGACTGCTGCCATACCATACCTCCATGACGACACTGCTTCACATAGTTGCGGGTGTGACCGGGGATACTCGCAGGAAGAGTCCCAAAACTAGAACGTGTAAGGATTTGCAATGTGCATATTTGGACTGATTTAGAGTACAAGGAACCTTGAGTTTCAAAGTAAAAGTCAATAGAAATGGTGGACGACAGGTTTAATCCCCTGAAGGTCGGATTATCGAGTTTTGGTGTGTCGGGTCACAGTATATGTGGGAACAGCAGCACCTCTTCTGGTGAATCCTCTCTGAGACTTTCATTACTCTGGGTTATCTTCGGATCATAAAGCGCTACGTAAGCCATCGCAGAAACCTGTGGTATAGTCACTTCGCCGTAGTTTGAGTACAGTGCCTTCATTATGATAGATGGTAATGAAGGCCCTTTACTATGATGCGGGAGATGAGAAGCTATCCTTGGTGGAGGAAGCGGTTAAGAAGAGCAAAGAGGGAGATGTCAAGGACGGTGTCTATAATGTGAAGACTAAGAAGGCCGAGTTCTTTTGAAGCATTACAAGGCGCCTGCATGCGATTATGGTTTTACATTAGGTTTGGTGGGCCTAGGGGATATGGGGGCGAAGTTTTTGGTAGCAATTAGATATGCTTTCGTTTCGTAGAACGAAAGTTAGCCGAGTCAAGGCTGTACTCGGTGTGGTGATCCAGTAGTCTGAATTTGGACGAATTGAGTGATGGAATCATTGGGAACTGGCGGGAGAGCATTGGAGTACTCCCCGTAAAATTCTGGGCCTAGTCAGGTTGCGCGATGACGGTCAACCATGATAAAAAATATCATTTAGGATCTAAGATTCTTGAGCGGTGGTCAGGGATTTAGAAGGGCTTCAGACCTTATGAAAAGTACACCGGTTTGTACTAGCATTTCCCCTCCAGGTTGTCCAGCCCTTGAATACTGTAAAACCCTGTCCAGCCCAGGCAGATGTGGCATGTCGCGACTTGAATGATTGCAACCAGGATGTTGTTTTCTAAAGATAATAACCCGACCCCCTGTGACGAACTTAGATACCAAAGGAAGGGAAAGAGTCGTGATACATCGATGCCTTGTTGTAGCGGGGAAACTTCTGAAGATAAGCTACCGGCGCGAAGTGAACATCGGGTCCACGGTGATCCTCCATGACTCAAACCAGGCTGCTAGTAACCCTAACCGCTTTTGTTGCGCGATAGGTTAACTGCTATCTATCGCGCCCCCCAATCTTCCCCCTGTTCCTACTCACAGCAGAAAGGACGCTACACGTCGTCACTGATAGACGCCATACTTTAGTACATTACACCACTGGCGGTGTATTCCAGCCATCACAAATGTCTTGCACTGCACACCACTTCACAAACACCAATGCCTGGTCTCGAAATTTTTTTTGGAAACATCACATCCCAAACACGCACCATGATTTGTACCGCATTCCTCATTTCTCTTCGCACTGACTGACTGCACTTGACAGGGGTTTCCGTGTCGTGTGGGGTTGTGGAGACGTGCATGGCATGCTGCATATGCATGATGCAGAATGCAATACTCCCCAGAGCACACCAACCAGGCCTTTCTCTAAGGGGGTGGGAGCACTTTCAGCATTCAGCAATGCATGTATCGAGAGAAAACCCTCCTAAAGCAGGCTAGGAACTTCTGGTAATCGCCGCGTTAAGCTCCCTTGCGTTCGGAAAAACACATCAGAACAAGTCAGGAAGCCGCTGAAAACAAGCGTACGAGGAACCATCCACATATAAATTCTGCACGAACCCCCCCACCCCCGTTCACAATCCTTGGGTTTAATAGCTTAATAGAGCCACTTGCAGAGTAGGCGGGAGCCACCGATTGGCTCAATTCACCCAATCATCCAAGCTGCCGTTTTTTGTTTCTTACTACTACCTGTCATCGTCCTGTCCTGTCTGGGGTCCTGTTCCGTCCTGTTCTGTCCTCCTGTTCGTAGCAGCCTTCAATTTTTCACCTCCCTCTCTTTCCCTGTTGTTCTCTTCTTCGCTCTCTTTCGTGCTATCTTGGAAAGTCCCCATCAGACTGCCGACATTTTAACTCACCCTAGCTTGCGCTGCAGGTCTCTTTGGCGGAAATTTGGAACTTCGCTGCAACCACGTTCATTCGTTCGTTCACGCTCGACTCAGCTAGCCGGCGATCCATTTCGTGCAGTAGATATTTGAACTTACATCTACCCTGCATCTCAATCTCCCCTCCGATTCCTTTCATACAGACATAATACGAAGTAGCGCTAGAGCTGTTGCTCCCTCCGCTACCACTACCACATCACCACTATCACCAGAAAGGAAATGCAGCAATAAGAATCCCATATGTTAATACAGCCATCTCCAAAACTCGCGGCCGCATCAAACAACAGAAGAACAAGGACGCTAACGCCAGCGCTAGTACTGCCTGATAGTTTCTACTCCGACTACCCGGAGACCGTGACGGGAACGTATGAAATCCTCCGTCCACAGGTTTATACTTCCGCCCGTGCTACTCGGCGTTCACCTGCTGCTACTCCTGCCACTGTTCCTTGCGCCGCATATCGAGAACCCTGGACAAGAGCCGGAACGAGAATCCCAGGACGATGGCCAGGAACCTCTTCTCCAACGGTTACACCTCAAGTACTCGATACCTCTTGGGGTCTTGGGCTTTGCCGGAGTACACGTGTTGAAACAGTTGGCGGGGGAAGTCCCTCTACCAAAGGATCCCCGGAGGATACAGCTAGCAGCAAGGATCGAGAAGTCAGTGCTGTTTGGGCTGGGTGTTGTGGAAGAGATCTGGCGATGGGGAGTGGTAAGAGTTTTGATCAGGTTGGAGGGTGGCAAGGGTGGGTTTAGAGGACGTGGTGAACTATGGGATTTGTTATACGCGTCGTTGATGGGGACAGTGGCTACGGCAGATGAGTTTGGGGTTGTGAGTCCAACGAATACGAAATATCCGACCATCTGGGAGGCGGTGTACTTGATGGGATGGATTTGGAGTTTGGTAGAAACCGTGGTATGATTCATCCTCCTCCTCCCCGAGGACGTCGCCCATGATGTTGTGTTTGGGATCTCTCTTTCCAATTGCGGCTCCGGATGAGAACATCCGTTCGTAGACTGGTCACTAATATATTATGCAGTTTTCGTGGTATTCCATCCGACCAACATCCGCGGGTGAAATCCGCCGATATCAAGAAACCCATGGTTTCCGTAGGGGTAGTGGAGGGAACTCGCTGCGGGGACCACTTCTTGGGAGACGGACGAGGTGTAGCGACTATTCCACAATCCAAACGAGCGATGATAACACCGGTGTCTCCTCCCGAGCGGGTGAGCGCCGCTCATTCTTCGAATGCATTAACCGCAAACGACGAGATCTAGGAAGCCCACAAAGCGGCAGTAGTAGAGCAGGGGGGCGAAGAGGAGTAAGACGTAGTGGAGGAGGCGGAGGTGGAGGTGGAAGAGATCTAACAATACAGTTCGCTACCTCTCCCCATGTCGAGGGTTCGAGCTCAACGACAGCGTGTGATGATTCCCTTCAGGCTTCATCAGCTACACCAAAGGCATTTGGGAAAGCGATGGATATGGAGCAGGGAGAGGCCACCCCTCGAGCGTGTCAAGACACTCGTGTTCAGCCTCTTGAGCGGCAGGATGGGATCTCTGACAATGACTATGGAGACGACGAAGGATCGCTATCTGGTTTTGGGTCTGATTCAGGGTTGAGCAGTCAGAGCTCTTGTAGTGGGGAGAGAGTTCCACCGATTCTTAGCTCGTCGCTGTCTTACGACCCAGAGCCACATCATCCGCATCATGAGCACATTCCACATAGACAGACATCATACAGCACTCTAGGCGATGCCGCAGCAGCAGTTCTGAGTAGCTCTATGGCAGGCGGTTCTGACTACGAGGGCGACGAAGGGGAAGAAATCGTCGAGATCCACGAAGATGACTACCAAGGGGCTGAACCACAACAGAGCGAGCCCAATCCAATCGCCGAAGCAATTCCAATCACACCGTCCGCTAGCAGGAGCCCACAGCGCCGCATATACCCCTCTTTTCCATCCTACTCCGCATCCTACAACCACGCACACTTCCCGCAGTCCTCTGGCGGTGCTGCTGCAGGCTCCTCCTCAAACACTGCTACCACCACTACCACCGCCGTAGCTCCTCGGTACTGCCATTCCCACCCTCGCCGACGTGTTTATGGCGTCTCGGTCGACCGGCTGCACGCATACCTTCCCATCATGTGGCGCACCGCTGCAATGCTACGGCACATCGGCCATGCAATGTTCTTTGCATGGGCGCCGACGCTGATATTTCAGGGGCGGTTCCAGTGGTGGTGTTTTCTGGTGCTAGTCATGTTGGCAGTGAGGAAGGGGTGGAATACGGTAGAGTGGTTTGGGGGTAGCGCTTCCCGAGCAGGGTTGTTGAAATCATCGACGCTGCTGTTGGGTATCAGCACAGCTATATACCTGGTTAGTTTGGACCTCTGGGGACTTCTTTGGTGATGGGATAAATTTGAAGGAGGGCGCGCATGTTGGATTGATTGAAAGTATCTTTGTTGTATTTCTTGCTTCTCTTCTCACTTACAGCTAACCAACCAACCAACAAATCCCCTTGTTCCTGTTTGTTTTGCTACCGCTGCTGTTGGGCGGCTTGGGTGGATGTGCGTATACGCTTGTTTTTGCTTTGGGTATCCTCTTTTTGTCATCATTTCCTTCTCTCTCGGGCGCGGTAAGGTGGCATTGGGTTTCTTAGAGCTCTGACGGTGGGTGGTGGTTTTTGGGGGTTTTCCCTTTGTTTTATGCTTGCCTTAGTTACATCTCATCTCCATGATCATCATCACAGTTTCGTAGAAGAAGGAAAAGATGGGAAAGAGGGAAAAGATTGATTTGTAGATGTAATGTAGCAATGTATGTATGTACTTATGTATGAATTGGGTTGTCGCTAGACAGACATATATATTTCTCCTGATTATTGCGGTACGCTTCTTGGGATTGACTGAGATTCCTCAGATTCCTCAGAGTTATGCTATGAATACTGCCACTTGTAGTCGCAAATTTCTGCTTGTGGACCAATATTCATCACTAAACTAGATAAACTCCCGAGTGACACTCTGGTTCCAGGGCCAAGTGACATTATTCAGATGCATCAAACCCATGCGGGAGACGACTTTTATTCGAGGACTAGTCAGATTTGACAGGATCGAGGGCGTTAACCAATACGCACGCCTCCATGGGGTGTGGATCTCTGCACAGGCAATCATTCTCATTCAGCTGCAAGCTCAGACAGCGGTTAGAGGAACCAAGCTCGTGGCGAACGAAAACACTCTCCCCCTCGAATACGATATGAGCCTTTTTTTATTTTTTTGCGGGTTGCTGCAGCCTGCTCTCGTACCCAGATTTTCTCGTCGATCGAATGAGTTTTTGGAGAAACCGAGGCTACCACAAAACTTTATCCATAGAAAGGTGCATACTTAAAAGTACTACATAGAAAGTACCTACTTCGTCACAAGACAAAATAAAAGCCCTCCATTCTCAAACCTCTCCTTCCTTTCTTTTTCCTCCATCCCTTTCACTATTACAGACACACGAGCAGACGCATACAAACGCGTAAAAAACATGTGTTTCGGCTCCACCTCGACCAGCGCTCCGTCTTCCTCCGAAGATAAAAAGAAAGCAAAGATCTACCAGAAAGCGATGAAAAGACAGGCTGAAAGAGATGCCAAAGCGTAAGTTCCAGGCCCCGTTTCTAGTTTGTGATTGGGTGTAGATTTTGTGCTAACTGTAAGAGAAGCAGCGGACGCAAGCGTGGAAGTCGAGGAGGCATATTCGCGGGCAGCTACGCAGGTGGCAGCTCTGCGTGCGGTGGTGGAGGAGGTGGAGGAGACGGTGGTGGAGGAGGCGGAGGAGATGGTGGTGGAGGGTGTGGAGGAGGGGGAGGCGGGTGTTGAGTGAGGTGTTACAGAGCGGGATGTGGGACCTTCTGTTCTTTGGGCGTGTCTATTTCCCGTGTCCCCCCTATATTCGCGATGCTGGGGTTCCCACCCGATTGTTTTGAATGCTGGTTGATACGGGGCTTCCACATTGTTTGATCCGGATATTCCTCCCCTTTTCTTGTAACTTCTCAATACCTATCCATCGTATTCCAATGCCACCGCCCTCGAACATGTCAAATAAACTTCTATGAAACCCTCGGAACGGTGTACTTGCATACCGCATTTTATGTCGGCATTGTGGCTACTATCTTGAGGTTGCTTCCACATGAGCGGAAAGCTGTCTGTCTACCGTCCCAGTAGGCACCAGTTAGCACTCTAAATGCGTTTCAACGCGGAGGAAATTGTGTCCCTATCGTCCCAGAACTCAAAATCTATTACAACAGCTTCCGAAGTTCCAGTATCGGTACATACCAGAAAGACTGTCCGCCCTGTCATACTCTAAGTAGAGTGAATACAGTATGATTAAAACAAAAAAAGACTGTCCGCCAGCCAACTCATATGGTATCACTCGGTATTGATTATTTTTTCGGTGACGCGTTCAATAGAGTTGCGCCTGATCTCTTGTGCTCATCCAAACTAGAGTACAAACCAAACATCTCTTCACCTCTCCTTCACAGCAGAGTTCGATGCACTCTGGGGACCCCCTCGGTCATACCCCAGTAACCATCATGATTACGCTGTTCGCACGTGGCACCGGTCGACCTTCTTGACGATAGCATTGGGCGTTCGTGACATGGTAATTCGCGGCTACTAGAGACGGCAAACAATGAGAATGCGTGCTACGAGAATTGGCGGCAAAGGGAACTAGCATCGCCCCTCAGCACACGAGCTAGCTCTCCACAACTCTAGCATTCCCTCTCAGTATGAATACACTAGGATCTTTGAGGAATCTAAAACCTTGAGCGACTTGGATCCCGTGGAATCTTCGGTTATATCCTCCGTTGTGGGGAAAATGCAACGTAGCCGTTGGAAAGAATGTACGGATACCCGCAGTTGCATCTGTGGAGCGTGGAGAAACGGGTGTGTATCTCTCCGTACTTGTGTGGGCCTACTTTCGAGACTGTTTGGTTTCCCATCACTCATGACCAGTTGTCTGCAATTCTTCACCAAATCTCCCAACTTTCCCACCATGGGTAGTCGACTCACTCTATTCCAAAGGACCTGCCATAGGGGTTAACATATTCGAGTATAACCAGAGTAACGCATACTCCCGGCTCGTCCGAGCAGAACTAGTTCAAGTAAACCCAACCGGAGCAGAAAGAATGCTCGTTATCCACCGGCCTCTTGCATCTCCCTCACATTCTCTTGCTTCCTTCCTTACACCGTCTATAAACCCCCCCCTCACCCTCTCTCCTCAATCCAACACAAAATGCATTTCCTCACAGTCCTCCCATTCTTCCTCGCCACCGTCCTCGCCGCCGCCGCCGGAGACCGCGTCTCCACCCCGGCCGCTGCCTCTGTTCCAAAGGTATGCACAATCAAGGCCTCAGGCGGTGTCGCGCCATGCCGCTACTGCCCAAAGACCACCTGCGGCGTCAAGATGTACGTCTATAACTCTGCCGAGTTCGTTTGTTGGAAGGCCGGGGATCTCGAGAATAGTATTGTGTAAGTTTCTTCCCAAAGCAGAGAACGAGAGAGGGGGGTGCTGATGATGGGTTGAATAGGTACTGGGATAAAACCGCCGATGGGTGCTGGGTTAATGAGTTCTATATTCAAGATTTTTGCTGGCGTAAGTTGTACCCGACGGAACATACGGGTGCAGTGCTGACAGGCGGTCTGTAGAGTCTTTTACGGGTTGTCCGGCGGTTTAGGAGCTTACAAGGAGAGAGAATGGGGAGGGAGGTCGGTTCATAGATTACTCTATCATTACGGTCGTTTTGTTTGCAATACGGATGCAGAATACGAATACAGTCCATGCCATGCACAACGGGTGATCGTGGGTGATCGTAGTTAAATACCATACCCCAGACTGTGAATGATTTATCCAAACATAGAAGGGCAAGATAGAAACAATGGAGTCTTGGAGTATGGTATCACATCCACTCGTGAACAGAACTAACGAGTGTAAGCCGCAGCGGGATCCAGCGGGGAACGCAGGAAGACCCACAGGCCTATGTAGCTATTTAGCCATAGTTTTAGTGTTCTCTATATGCCGTATAATCTAACTATGTCAGTAATTTTTGTAGCATTGCAGGATGCGTCTAAGCAGCGTTTATTCGTCCATTCCAGCAGACTCATGCGGGTTTGAGTGTCCGGAGCAAATAGAAACTCTCGCCCGTTGTCGGGTACCCAAGCCGCACAAACTACAAAAATCACGAATACAGCCAGACTATATGGTACACGAGTGGATACGGTACACGTTCCATGTTCCCTCAAACTATGCCACGAAACTGGTGCGCTACTTAAATACTTGTGCATGATAGTCTTTAAGTTTCAATTCTCTGGATCAAATCCAATCAGCAACCTCAAATAACAGGTCCGTACCAGGATCAGGGTTGGGTCTAATCAGAGACTCCCAGAGACTAGGTTAGTCTCTAGAGAACGGTGGGTAGAGTTGGTAATGTTGGCTGGTGTACTATGATAGAAAAAAATCTGATTTAACACTCATTTGCATTTTCAACAAAACACGAACTTCGAATCAATTTTCCCCCATGCAATGCTCAAGAGTAGGTACATACAAACCCCACCCACCCACCACTCGATGACACCCAACAGCCAAAACAAAAGGAAAGGACGAAAGCAAAAAGGAGGAAAGGACAGAAGGAAATATATCGCAAAAGCAGTAACCTATATAGCTTATGAAAATGTGAGAAAGAAACAGGAAGAAAGGGATATATACTGCTTACACAAATGACACTGACTCGGAATGAAAAACAAAAACAAAAAAACGAGAAATACCATTGCCAACGAATTACAACACCTCCCTTCCAATAAACGACCACAGGCCACCCAAGGTGCGTTTAAAACATCCAGCAAACCCGCACCCAAAAACTAAAAGGCAACAATAAAAAAAAAGGGGGCAACAGGCATGCCAATCCTTCGATTAGCAATACATAGCCACCAACGCACTCCATCTCCCCTTCCATAGTCTGTGCGCCCGCAAAAATCATCCACAGAAAACAACCGCAATCAAAATAACTCCAGAATGGGGAGCGAATAAGCCCCCTTACTTCCCACTCTAAGGCCCACTCACAAAGAATCGGCTAGCCTCGATAATACTCTCATCGTCCGCCGCATAATCCCATCCCACAATCCTTGTATCCTGCGAGCAGCAAATGATCCATCTGGCATCAAACTGTAGCTTGAACACCCTATGCGCGCCAGCTCCGAGTCCAGGTGCTGCTGCCGCTGCTGCCGCAACTGCTGCTGCTTGCTGCTGATGCTGCATGACTGCGTTTGCATTTTGTTGTGCCTGTTGGTGCATCTGTTGAATCTGCTGTTGCGGTAACATTTGAGGCTGAATTTGGTGCTGCTGGTGCTGCTGGTGCTGCTGGTGCTGCTGCTGCTGCTGGTGTTGCGGAGGTAGCAATTGCGATGCAGCCATTGCTCCAGCAAAACCAGGGGCACCCACTTGGTGAACATGATGGATCTGCACCTGGGGATAAACAGCGTTTTGTTGGAATTGCTGAATTGCCGCAATCTGCAGCTGCGCATGGTTTGGGTTCCCTGGGCCGTCGGCTGTAGGAATTGGGGTGGTGGCCTGTCGAAGAACCGCGCCGGGGACCCAGCTTCCAGTTTCCTCATCCCTTTTCCATATCCTAACACTCTCGTCGTAGCTTCCGCTTACAATCTTGTTTTTGGTTGCCTGCACTGTTCGGACGAGGGAATTGTGACCTCGGAGGGTTGCAATCTCTGCTTGGGTATCGCGGTCAAAAATACGAATGGTCTGATCGCTCGAGCCGGAAACAATGGTCTTTCCATCAAACTGGATACAAGCAATACCCTTATGATGTCCAACAAAAGTCTTTTCACATTTCCCCGTCTTCAGGTTCCAGAGTTTGATGACACGGTCACCAGAGGCGGAAACAATATCGTCGTTAAGCAATTGAATGGCGTTGACAGCAGCAATATGGCCTGGAAGTATGTTGACCGCGGTGTATGCAGAAATTGTTCTAGGCGTCGTCTTGTTTTGAATTTTGAAACTTGGATTTGACCTAATTGAATTGTAGGGGTTTTGAAGATTGAAACCAGAGGTAGTTGCAGGATCCTGGACACTCCAAGTAGGCTGATATCGAGGATGGTGGGGGTGATTCACCGAAGCTCCACTCGGACCAAAGACCAATTTACTGTCCCAAGGATAGTCCGGGTCCGTCGTCTCTAACGATCGTCGGTTCCATATTTTGATGAGCTTGTCTTTACTGCACGTCACAAGCCACTGCTTTGAAAATCGGAGGTTGAGAACCGATTCTTCATGGGCTCTAGGGATCACATGAAGTCTTTCCCCAGTAGAGAATCGCCATACAATAACGCTTGCATCAGACGACCCAGAAATTATCACATCCTCGTCGGGACTTTCGTCAAATTGAAGACACAAAACACTGCCGTTGTGTCCAATAAGTGGTTCTCCCCGCGACCTCCGCGTCTTGACGTCCCACACTCGAATTGATCTGTCCCTTGAGCCCGAACAAAGCCACTTCGAAGAGTACTGAATGGTGTAAATGCATTCCTTGTGTCCTTCGTGGGGATAGTTAGGATGTGGGATTTGGAAAGGCGTGCATCGATTGTGTAGCCAATTGTCTTCCAACCGTCTTCGATTCTTGAAAAGAAATGCCCAGTTGAGTCGTGGATACCCATAACCAGGAGTCGTCAATGTCGGCTCAATAGACAATGGAAGATCTGAGAAGCTCTGTGATACTGTTGAAGGACGATGCTGGGGTGTGGGATACATTTCCTCATCATCAGATATCATGGAGGGGAATGATATTCTGTCCTCGGCTCGCATCGCTGTTCCGTATGATACATCCAAAGAATCCGATCCCGGCTCTATCACATCATTGCCCCATTCCTGAGATATATCCATAGCCTGGCTACTCGAAGACATTCCGTTGCTATTCTGTGTCATGGTTGTATCACGTCGCGCCTCTTTTGCCTTTCTCTCCTCCTCCCTATTCTCTTCGGCCTTTCTTTTAGATTCAACCTGTTGCCGTATCTCCCTCTCAGCACGGGCCTGCATCTCCGTTTCAAAACTTCTGATCTCATCCTCATCGGCCTCCCAACCTTGCGCCTTGTACAGGTCCCTCCACAGTCGAGGTTCTAAAGCGAATTTTCGCCATGTCCGTGATGCGAGGGAAGCACCCAGCAGTGATTTTGGTGGTAAGTATGAGAAAATCTGAAGTGAAAGTTCCGAAGGTAAGATCTGAACAAAATCGAGGTGGAGGACTGGAACAAGACGGTCGACTATAGAGGCGATGTGTGATGTCGGTAACGAACGTACGAGCTTATAGGCATATTCTGCAGTAGCATTAGCTATTTAGTCGTTCTCCAGATGGGGCGCGAAAAAAAAAGAATCAGTTCACCTTCCCTCAACTCAGCGCTTAGCCCTGTCATCCATGCTGGAATCTTCACATCACTCATCCTATCCCTCATACTACTCCCAGAATCCTCAAATGAACTTGGAGTCTGTGTCTCGTCTCCACTGTATCCCTCATCCACCTTATTGTTGAAGCTTTGTGAAGCCCTCAAACTGCCGTTCGCACCAAGTGAGTGAGATGTCGAAGGTATTAGTGGCGGCAGGAAGGACGGGGGGTTGCCGGAAGACGACATCGCGGTCACAAGACACTATTAAACTGACGGTGTGTTATTGATTCCTTTAGTCTAGGCTCCGATGTTGGTCGTGTGGGTTTGGTCTGCGGTCGCAAAAATGGATATCACACCTCGCGGTCGCAGCAAGACGGTATACCTTGCTTATGGCAGATGGAAGTGAGGAAAAGAGTATCTTTGAACGTGGGTATTGAATGGCAAACGAATACGATTGTCGAGAAGGCGAAAAGGCGAGGCAAATTTTGCGGGAGTTGTTGGGGATGGTGACGGTAGTCGTGTGGAAGTGGGCCTCCGGTGCTGCCGGGAGATGAGAGTAAGTAGCGTTGTCGGGTAAGCCAGTCTAGTTGCACACCACCATGCCATGCTCAATCTGGGCGGGCGGGGGGATCTGTGCGCAATACCAACAACGAATCACCATTACCATCAAATAAAATCAAATTCAGAAGTAAAGTACCCCGCTATGATTGGGAGTTACAGTCGTCACTCGTGTGTCCACACAACAGCAGAAGCAGCCGAAAAACAAACAGATGCAGAGCAGAAGCCAACTCATCACATTGACCACATTACCCGGCGGCAAGGCGCAGGCGACCAACAATGAAACGATTCAAACGAAGAGGTGAAGAAGCAAAATATCACTAGACATTTCGCCGTTCCAATTAGTAACCGCATAACTAGGAGCCTAGCTCCTCGCTTTTGAGGACGTTTCATTTGTTGGCTTCACTAGTTACTCTACACCCAAACAAGACAAAGTATTTTGAGCAAGTAGTCTGTGGCCCCCAAACGAACTCACGGGCTGTTCTTGTCTCTCAGGCAGGGACATTTAACGTGAACTAGATAAACGAGATAAACGCGACGATATATCTAAACAATTCGTCATACAGGACATCTCGAAGCTCCCGCAATAACTACTTGTCCTCTGTTGGCGGAGTCGCTGGCAGAGCATTATGCTTCTTAAGCACCCTCTCAATCCCATTGATACCCTTCTTCAATGTGTCCCACTTCGGACCGTATGAGAGACGACAGTAGTGGTGACAAGGAGAATCAAAGAGGTCTCTCCTACTCTGTGGATTCAGATCAAAGAAAATACCGGGCACCACAATCACCTTCTCCTTGAGGCACTCCTCAAAGAAGCCCAAACCGTTCTGAATCCTCTCCGGCAAATGGCTAAGATCTAGCCAGATGTAAAACGTTGAGTCTGGGATGATCTTGAATATAAAACCCATGTCACTCAGTCGCTTCAGTACGTAGTCGCGCTTCTTGCGGAAATGCTGCTGGAGTGCCGCCATCTCCGCCATGACGAACTTGGGTTCGAGCATGGGGATAGCCGCTTCCTGAAAGGGTACGTTGGAACCGCCTCATTCTTGGTCAGCTCCCAGATGGGTAATATGAAGTGGAAAAGAGCCATACCATCCAGATACGACCCGCATGAGCCGATGGCTTTGATGAATTCTTTGGGACCAACAACCCACGCTATTCTCCAGCCAGGCAATCTGAACTTCTTGGTGAGTCCATCAAGAATGAGGACTATAAGCAAAAATATATAGTTAGCTTAAGCTTCAGTGATGTCTTCAGGCAATACACGAGTCACGCGTTTTCACGTATCTAGCAGACGCTATGTAGAGAGATGCGAAAATATACTAACCGTCATCAACATCGACGTCTTCCACAAAGTTGGCACACGAAACTGTCGTGCCATCACAATCGCCAGTGTAGTTGTAACCTGAATAGAACTCGTCCATTATCAACGTGCATCTTCCGCGGCAAATATCCATAATCTCTTTGAGCTGTTTATCCCTAACAGTACGACCGGTAGGATTCCTAGGATTGGAGGTAAGAATGACTTGGACACCACGCTTCACTTCTTCCCTGATATTTTCGGGGTGCAAGTCGTATCTGAATCATTTCAGCAAGCTGTCGGTACTGTAACACAGATGTCTCATACCCGTCGCTCTCGTCCAAGAGTGTCGGAACCTCTTGAAAGTTCTTGAACAGTCCAAGCATCTCATTGTACTACCATCTATGTCAGAGACCCGTATTATGTGGTGGGGCTGAATAACAAACAGCTGTGTAATCAGGGATAAAAAAGCTCAGATACGCATTGTTCAAGACCGCAGCAATTCTGATTAGACCTGCGCGACCCCCTGGGACGATAGCGACATTTTCCCAGGTATACTGCGAAGCCTTTCCCTCTCTGTAATGCGCATTATAGAGGTCCGCGACGGCCTTCCGCAGAGGCATGATACCGGCAACAGGGCCATACTCGCGCGAAGATACTGAGATATCCAGAGTTGTTGGCTTGTGAAATGCATTCGGGATCGTATCTTCCACCTCTGGGGCTCCTTGCCCAAGGTTTCCCCATTCTTCAGGGTGGTCGAGGAACCCCGCTTCATAGGCACGTTCCGTTGTCCAAACTATATTCGATCAACATGAAAGTAATAATGTGAGATATTACATAACATACCTACACCACTATAGGCAAAATTAAAAAGAGGGGGATCAGTCTAGTTCTCTAGTATAGCCTCTCCACAAATTGGACCGGGGTGGAGTTGTACTTACGTAGAAGCCTTCGAAGGGTCAAGCCCGGGATGCTTGTGCTGAGGCTTGGAGGTATTTGCTTCTCGAAACCTAATATGCGGTGTACTTCTCCGCTCTGACTACAATTAGCACAAAGACCAGTCACAAAATATATAATTCGCCAAAAAGACCCACCTGTGTCGATGGCCGTGGCAGCCAGCATGGCATGCTGTAGAGACTTCAACAAGGTGTTCAAAGGCTGGCTCTCCTCGTATGGCAATTCATCGATCACGATGGATGGAGTTTGAGCTCCGGAGGGGGGGAAGGATCTCGGATCCATTGCGAGGGATGGGTTCAGCCGGTGAAGTAGGGCGGGACGACTTGATTGATTGTGATAAAGTTTGAAGTCGAAGCTTGAGGTTCAGCTAGATTCTTCCGGACTTGGCTAATTTCAAGAGGGAATCAGCTGGATATGAAGACTGGCCGTTGCCAATGTATACCGTCTCGATCGATAAGGGCGAAGCTTTTATGGGCGCAGCTGGCGACTAGTTAGGAAGTCTGCAGCTGCAGTACCTAGGTAGTGACGACGCTCCGTTTCGGCATGGGGATCCGAGCTAGGATCGTAACGTCAATCGAGGCGCAGTAGAAACAGTCTTTCACGAATAATCCACCATTGTGCCGTAATTGAGAGGCATTTCTCTCTCGAATCGTTGTCCGTATTGTTGCCAGAGAGCATCCCGCCCCGCTGCATGAAGGGGAGAGGCCGGGGGGCTTGGATCCCCGTCGTCTCAGCCTACCAACCTGCAGCCCGATTGATCCGAGCAACCAACCGAGTTTACGAACTTTTTGGTGCAACTCTGCAACTCTTTATCAGCACAGATAGGATTCAATTCCCAGATTCGTCAGCGACTCAATAGGTCTCACTCAGCAATGCCGGTTTGTTACATCCCCTGAATCAAAGGAATAATCTCGCAAAAAGGCCGCAGTTCGTCAAACTTTCCTTTACGTGTATAGAAACCTTAATCATGCCTCCCGGGATGCCGAAAAAAATTTGAATTCGGGATTGTCATTGGTGCCGTTTCGATCCGATATATGCCGCAAAGCACTTATAGTTAAGTCCGGATCCGAGACCTGACTCAGACAGGTTATCGAGAAAGATATCTACCCTGATCCTGGCCGGTGATTGAATTTTATGCCACCGAAGTACGGTACCACTGAGGGTTGGCGCTTGGATGGTTTGCAGACAAGACATGGCACCAAATTGGCGCATATGTTGGTTCTCTCGCTCGGCTTGTGTTACGGTTGCTGGTATCAAATTCATTACCTCTCACTCTGATGGTACGAGCTTGTCAATGTGCTCTACTTGTGGATCCATAGCCACTCTTAATACGTATACCCCCGGCGGATCTTCCCATTGATAGAAGGTTTGGACTGCGTCTAAATCATACAATCCAAAACCTAAGGCAAGGGCGATCCATTGCTTTTATAGGACCGGGTATGTATGTACAAGTACATACGTCGTACCTCGTGGCTGTGAATAACTAGATAATAAACTAGAAATAGAGGCCTATATAGCGGAGGTGAGGAGGAGTATTGAGACTTTCAGAGGTTGAATGCCATACATACTGTGCCTCGAATAGCTATTACCACTTCGTGCAAATCAGTCTTCTAGGAGAAGCGACCGTTTACTAGAGTTGCTTCGGTTATCATAAACTGGGTACTGATACTATTTAGTAACACTACCTTATCTCAATCGCACTCTTTTGGCAAGCGTGAGATTTTCCTGGATAAGATCTTGATGGGGCGAAGACTTCCGCAAACGGTAGGAACTCCGCCCGTTTTGCTGCGTGTTACCATGCATTCTATTATACCGTGCAATATCAAGTTATTTGTCGACTGAAGTTCATCATGCCCATGTATTGGATAATACCCATCATCTCGAGCATAAAGTAACGGATGTTTTCCATATACTTCAAGTCTGCATTATTTCTGTCGCTTTGCCCCTCCACCGCCTTCGATGATGCAACGACTAATTCTTGTTTAGTATTTCTCGTGAAATCTTGTTTGTCGTGAGATGGGATTCAGGCAACATTTGTTGCATTTATCTTTTAACGAAGGTATGTCAAGTACGCGAGTGTGTATCCGGTTTTGCCAATATTCGCATACACTGTAAGTTTCTAGTATGAAACATTGTTAGACTTGGTAGCTGTTCTATTACTGACATTGCAGATATCCTAAAGTTTCCTTGGTCAGCTCAGCTTTATGTTGTCTCACGCAAACAATTCGTGGCCATCTCGTTCAGAAGCTTACGCTGTTCACCAGCGCTTTTGCTCGACAATTCCTACCTGGATTATCACATCCGCTGTAGGTATGTAGGGTTTTGGTAGTTCCTCAGCTCAGGGCTGGAGAAGTATAAAGGGAAATGCACCGTTGATGCGCAGTCGGCCACAATAAGTACCGCATTGAGCCCGGAGTGGAAACCTAAGAGATCCGGCGCGATAGATCGAGCCCCTAATTGGGCGGGAACCGCTACTTAGTATGGGTTCAGGGCAAATGCCGGCAATTGAAGGTATGTAGCGTGAGATGGTTCACGGTGAGTGCTGATGCGTGTTCATTATGGGCGAACGATCGGGTTTCCGGAAACCGCCAACCCCCAAGTTTGACGATAAGCATTTGTGCTTCTTTATGCAGTCATCACGGTTCCGGAGAGCCTTCGGTTATGTATCTGAAGTTTCTCCATTTGTCGTGCAGACTCGGTACTACGACAGTGAGACTCTCCTGTGTTTACTTATTTACTGACGCAGATTTTGTAGGCCTGACGCTGCTACCTATCCTTCAAGGACTGGGGGCCTGGTAGCTGTCTAAGAGAAGAGTCAAGATTCGGTTGGTGGAAAGAAACCTCCGACGAGAGACAATGCAGGCATTACTGCCACAAGCGGGAGCATCACCGGCGGATCGAGAGATCAGGGATGGCAAGAACTATCTTCTTCAAGGCAGTCAATCATCCAATGATGACATCCCTACAACAGCAGTAGTACTGGAACTGCATCCTTCTACCGCAGTATCTAAACGCCTTGGAATCGTTATACCCAGTTGCTTGAACTCATCTTTGCATGAATCGCGTCGACCTTCTCAACTTCGACAGGCTATTCATGCCGTGACATTGCTGTCTCTCAGCTCAATTACCAAACGAAACGTGCGGCGGTAGGAAAAAGGATTTGATATTTCACAAAGCAATGCAAGCTCTGCCGTCTTTTGTCTCGCACGGGGCATTGGATCGGCGGCGGAAGCGGCTGTGCACCCTTGCAGTCAAATACCTGTTGCCCAACCTTCTTCGGGTATCGCGCCCCCCCCCCACAATGTCGTATTCCGCTTGCAAATGTTAGCTGCGCCGGAACATGGCGGCGCAGTATCTACTACGTCCTATGATGACGCCACGTGGATGGAGCATATTTGAGAAAACCCGCCATTGTGGGTGCGTATGAAAAGAACAAGTACGATGAGGAGTGTCAGAGATGACAATGCCACGGCTGTGCGTTGATTATAGGGGTTTCGTTTGGATGAATGGATGTCGCAATGGCAGTGAAGAACCGGGGTGTAGGACGCGATTGCTTGGATGAGATTCATGCCTGGGCGTTGATGGCGATGTTTTTTGAGGTCGTAATAGGGTACCTATCGCTCGGCGTAGGATCTTGGTCCGATATTGGATACCGATTGTTTGGTGAATTTAGTCTCAGAGTGTGGTATACTGGTAAATCGACTTGGCTGGAATGCTCCCGTGCCCATTTTCGCTATTTACCGGGCGAGCTGGCGAAAGTTTGGTTTAAGAGTGCATGACTGGGCAAAAAATGCTCCATCACAGGTAAGGGAACGTGGTCTCTAGGTAACGTCCACTGCTAAAGAATAGGTAAATAATGGAAATAGCGTAGAACATTGGCAAATAGAGGAACCTGTTATCTTGAGCCCCGTGGTTACAAAATTAGCTCGAGTGATAGCTTGTGAATAGTATTTGCCAGCTCATAATATCACAAATTCGCAGCATAGATTCCCATAAATTTAACGATGCAAAGTTTACTTAAGGCTAAATTCGAATGGTTGCTAAACTCCAAAAACTATGTACAAGGCTCCCATTCACCGGCCCACGTCTAAATACCATCAGTCCACATCTAAGGCTGTCTATAGCCGGAACCTGATTACTGGTGGCGTCATCACTTCCCTGGCGGCCTTCTCTGCATCCCAACCCCAGAGGAAACGCTGCTCCTTTGGGTCCCCCCACTTGTCCGGGTTCTCGCCGCCACTGAATATCTGTGCAAACTTCTTATCCCGGGCTCGTTGCTCTGCTCCATCGGGCAAATGTAGGATATCTCGATTTCTCAATGCTGTCCCCTGAATCGACTCCGCCCTTGACTTTCTGGCAATCTCATACTGCTTCAGCACCTGTGGTACATCATTTGTACTTGTAGTTTCGGACAGCAACAATGCTAGTATTGCAGCATCTTCGACGGCCTGGGCTGCACCTTGAGCTACATACGGCCTTTTTTACTGCATTAGTAAATGTTTGGGCGGAATAGGGACATTAGACGTGTACATACAACATCGGATGGCAGGCATCCCCCAACAGTGCTACGTTCCCTCTGACCCAAGTATCCAGGAAGTCGTGAGTGCAGAGCTTCCACTTCAATACAGTTTCATCCGGAATGAGCTTAAATAGTTTGTGCAACACCGGGTCCCAACCCTTGTACGTGTCGATCAATTCCTGCTTCGTCCCCTTTGCCGTCCACGACTCCTCGCTATCCGCCCCTTCCGGGTGAAGCAAAACCATATTGTAGAACTTGTGCTGCTTGATCGGATATGCCATGATGTGTCGTCCCGGGCCCACCCATCGAGTCCCCCGCGGCGATTCGATGAGTTCGCGTAGCTCCAAGTCGTGCATCATGCTATCTCGAGGGAGAACGACACGGTAGGCGGCGTCTCCCGTGGGAATGGGTTCGTCCGCGACCAGATCGAGCATTTGTCGTCGCAGCCGGGATTTGATGCCGTCAGCGGCGAGGACGACATCGGCGTGGATGATCTGGCCGTGGGAAAGCTCGACGGAGGGCGCGTCGAAGTCTACGCGGATGACGGTGGAGTTTACCATCACTTGTACGTTTGGGAGGGAGACGGCCCGGTCGTAGAGGGCTCGGTGGAGATCGGCACGGTGGATGACGTATTGGTCTCCGAATCTCTTGTTTATTGGAGAGACGCCGAGGAGGGCGCCGTTCTGCCAGCGTCGGATGTGGACGGATGATAATGATACTGAGTCTTTGATAACGGTGTCGTTGAGGCCCCAGCCTATGTCCCCGTTAGCGGTGGAGGATGGGGGATGCGTTGGTGGAATGTATACGCTCAAGTATACGCATCATGTTGGGCGCAACTTGTAGACCAGCACCAACTTCTCCGATCTGGGTTTGCCACCGAATTAGCTTCGTGCGGGTGTGGGGGAGGGTTAGTGATGTGAGTATATACCGCCGGAGCATCTTCTAGCACCAGAACCTCGTGTCCCGCAAGCCCGCATCCTACAGCTACTGCCATTCCTCCAATACCTGGAACCGTCAGCCGATGAACTTTTTGTCACATTCCAGCGTGGAGAGATCCCGTACCAGCCCTGAAGTGCTACGTGTTAGCACACATTGTATTGATATGTATATTATGGGGAGGGTAGGTTGGTATAACATACCCAACAACTATTATCCGGAGTGTTGAAACCGTCATCTTGGTTGGTAATTGGTGTGTAGACAACGACACTATTGGTAGTCTTGTTCTCCAAGTGGGCTGGAGGTGTGGAGTTGCTGTAGCAAGTTTCAATTCCGTGAACGTGAACGAACAGCTGCAACCCGCACCTTATATTCCTTTTGGCATTATCTCTCTCTCTCCCCTCCCCCACGCATACCCGATACAGTGGGAAAAGGGGGGGAGGTTGCTACACCGGAGCTTCGTCCCGGTGATGGCTTCGCGTAGGCGGATTCCCACAGGTGCAGCGGGCTACAGATACATACAAGTTCCAGAGGATTTCCCCTCCGTACTTAGCTGCGGCAACGGGTTCGGGGGGCGGTCTCTTGGTGAGGAATTGTTTATGTGCAGTAGAGTACATACGGATACTATATAGTTAGAATCCAAAGGTCCCACTCCACTGCACTAAGTACCAAGGGTACTGACAAATGCTCTAGGGCTCCGGCACACGTACTTTGTTGTCCTGCATCGAACATGGGTTTTTGTTTTTATACATAATCCGGTGTTAGATTCTTGGACTCCTGTAAGGGTCACATATTGTACGTGTTCAGCCTCCAGCGGTGCGTGTTTTTTTTGCATGAGCAGCCAGTCACAGTTATGGTTGTAGCGGGTCCAGCTCCCTTCCGGCAATGGATGTTGTTTGTTGCACCTGTGATGCTATGCCCCACTCCACCCTGTGTTCTAGTAAACCTATCAGGAGTTGTAAATTTTCGTATCCCGCACTGTGGTATGCTGATATAGCATTGCAAATAGTGAGGAAGCGATGTTGGTGGTGGGCATCACCCAGATCGGACAACCACGATGACGATGGTTGCTTTTGGGAGCACTCCCAGTTACAATTGCAACCAATTCTGTCAGGGTCCCTTATACTTGCCTGTTTTGGTAATAACTCACATATTTAAGTTCTGCGAGAGAGGGGTTTCTGCCAAGCTACTAGAATAGGAAATTGTCACTCGGCATATCCCGAACTGGGGCGTATTGGGTTCTCAATATTAGGTACAAAATGACCCAAAAAAAATAAATAAACCCTCGCAACAACCGGGAAGAGCGGTCGGACTCGCAGAGCGCAATGCCAAAGAATCGTTTTACAGGAGAGTATGGTGAGGTGATTGCGGGGTGATTCGGGTTCGAAATCGCACACTTCTGGCTGTGGAACTTGGCGTCTCGCTATTTTTTTGTTGCCGTGGTTGACTGCCGCAACAGCTCGATGGGAAGCTGTGTCGGCCCGGCTACTCGGAGAGGTATCAAAGGGCAACTTAGGTAAATGAATGAGTACCAAGGCTAGCGGGGTGCGGACGGGCGAGAGATCCGGGTCTTCATCGTCGCCTAAGGGTCTAGGTACATTTCTGCTGGACGTCGTCCGAACAGAGAAACGTCAGGAAAACCGTGTTACCCGTGGTGACGATGGCATTGCATATCTCTTATCAGCCGATGGGATATATCTATAACAATGGTAAGTGGACACCCTCATTACTTAGTATCAGCGAGGAAGTTCTTTTGCAACGGGATGGTAAACGCCCCAAGCGCCCACCCATACGCGGCTATATCTATTTGTCTCTAGTCAACGAGACATATATTCCTGCCATCCTGAACCCCAGAATTGTTTCATTCAAAGTCACCGAAACAGTTAGCCAAGAGCGCGGTATTATTGATACCCAAAAAGTGAGCATACAAACGCTGGCCAGGATTTTATGCATGTAGCTTGTCACACAGCGAGCTAGCCAGACCCTCCCTCACATGCTGCATCAAACCTCATTGCTGCACTACATGTATACGTTTCACATTGGAGCTCGCTCCCAACAACCCAAGTTTGCTTTCTAAAATAGACGCTGTGTTTGAGCGGATTTGTGTACAATGCAGGTATGCCTTGCATGATCGATCTGGATGCGTGGGCCGCTTCTCCGGTCGATGAAATTAAATTGCATCTAGATGCTGTAGGACGGCGGTGGGTGGTGGCGAAAAGATTCGGCAACTCGGAAACGCGTGTAGAGTGGTCAGATTGAGTTTTGTAGCGGGTCAACCCGGTGCACCCTGCATGATGAAATGGTGTTTTGTCAAGTAATGGAGAGGGGCGTTACGACATTGCTCGCCACCACCTTCTCACTCCGTGGATTGGATTCAATGCGATAGGCCTCGGTGTCATGTTGCACTTGTTCCTTAGGCCTTTCGTCGATGCTGACTGGTATCAATTCAGGATATAACAGGGAATAAAACCTTGATTTTGCGGAGTCTCCGGTTCGTCCTCCTAACGCTCGTGCGTAAGCCGCCCGGTGGTGGCTTGCGTAAGAGCGTTAACATGTCGCTTCGCCACATGGGTTTAAGGTTATGATCCTCGCAAGCGAGAAACCTTGGACGGGGGTTATGAATTCGTCATGTCTACATGACAAGATACTCATGCTGCCTCTTTACTTCGCAGCTGCAATGCAACAGGGATCTCGTGCGCATCACTCGCCTGGGCCAAGTAGATAAGATAGAGAAGTAGAAGGTGGAGGAAGTGGGAAAGGGAGGGTCTGTCAGGCATGGAGATTCGCCGCACCCAACCACGGTACTTACCTGGTACTTGTACGAATGGAGAAAAAGTGCCGTGTTCGACACCTTGACCGAATACCACTAGAAGTACTCACCCAGGCACACATGTACCTCCAGTAGAGTAAACTGGTTGATTACGGGCATGATTGCCGTTGTCACGGAGATATATTCCAAGACTAATTGTATGATAGCTTCTGTGACCTGTCAGGATGGGGTTGAATCCGTGCTTCCCGGCGTGTGGCCTTACTGGATAACCCGTATTTCTCCGGGCCCGGAATCGGAATCTTCTAGTCTTGCTTACTGTGCCGCCCACGGGAGTAGGACAAAGCCATTGACTACTTCCCCGGCGTGGGATATCAAACTCGGCTTTTACTTCTTCCTGCGTGGCTGTCATGTGAGATTATTCCGACAGATACTAGAGAGGATGGAGGATGTCGGCTGTCTGGTAACCTTAGCTTGGCATCACTCGAGTTTCCTATAAACCCCCTCTCGCCGCTTCTACCCCTTCCTTCCTTCCTTTGGCTTTATTCCAACATCGCGTGTCGTCGCACATAGCCTTCATCAACTCAGAGTCATCACTACCCCCCTCCCTCCAGCTCGTAAACCAGCCTGCATTCGCTGCACTCAGGAAAATTACCATTCGAAGTAAGGCCCAGCCCGGCACATTTGACCAAGTGTCGTACTCTCTAGCTTAGATCCTACCCTTCAGTGGGCTTCCGCTAAATTTTGTCTCGTACGCCCTCGGGTGCCAGAAGAGCGAGAATCCGAGCTCGTGTCGTGAATTAGTATTTGTTTGTATATTTAATCATACTATATTTACTCTATCTAGAGTATAGCAGTGTCCTTCTTTCCCTCCTCCTCCAGATGAACCGGTTCGATGAGGGAGATGTCCTTCTTCCCCTCTCGTGAATTAGTGTTGAGGGTGTTATGTTCTACAGGGCTTGAGACGCTGCCGGGGACATCTCCCCAGCAAGATATCAGCAGTACTTTTGTGTTGGTTCGTCATGCTTCGTGAAGCCCGCCCACCTTCTATTGCATCCCAACTCACTCTCCCGCTGCCTATCCCCTTCTCTTTTCCGCAACTCTCTTATTCAAAGATGTAGGTACTTTAATCCACCGCAAGCATGAGAAATATACTGTATATTTCCCCTTGGTTCCTTCGCTTCTTTGCCCACTCTATTCCGGTCGGTAAGGGCCCATACTTCTAAGGGTACAAACTTCGTCAGAGCTAGAACCCATATCGATCTCTGACATAAGTTGTAGTCGAAGAGGAGTGGAGCTCAACTGCTCTGGCGATAGGTTATATTCCAAGCCAAAGTACGATCACTTCCAAAAGCCTCTTCCAAATTCTCGCTCTCTACTAAGCAAAGCTTACGACTGGACGGATTGTTGAAAGCTTCCCTAGGCTTAAAATCTCTCAGTAAATAAGAACCGATGCCTAGCTTAGCTGTATGATGCTTAAATGTTAGGCAGGTGCTAGGTGCTAGGTGCTCAAGGTTCGAAACCTGTACTCTCTTTTATCTGCCGTGCCTGGAACAGCTACTCGTCTTCGCGCCAGCACTGTTAAACTCGGACAAGTAAGACCCGAAGATGACGAGTGATGCTGTACGATTGAAAGGAAACGGGAGAGCAAGTTGAGTATTCACCCCTGTGTCCAGTACATCAGCCCTGACGGGAGTATTACTCTGCATCTTTAGCTAGATGCCACATGCAGACGGCTATTTGTTTCGCTAGCGCTTGGTATGCAGATGTATGGTGCGATCCGGCTCCTTGAACCGAGCGCAGAAGGATTGGCAGCATGTAAGGTTATGCAACATGCGGAGTCACTCGGCAATGCAGCACAAACGGTTAGCGCACTCTCCCACGTGGGTCACGCGAGCTTCTGGACCCTTCCAGGTTTGATCATAGTACTTTATCGGGGACTCCAGAACTTTGCTGGTCATCGGCTTGGCAGACTGCAGGCAGACAGTTCGATCTCCCAAAAGCTTATCAAGCAAAATTCGGTCGGACAGCTTTCTTTTTATCTTATCGCATTAAAGCTGAGCTCAAGTATGATATCTAGGGTTGGATTCAGCCTTGGCCCTGAAAAGGTTAACGGGAGACCCTCCGTTCCCCCACTCCTCAAAGAAGAATCAAACATTGGCAACCCCACGTGTAGCAGTCGAATTTATAAATCGTCGCTGTCACGGAAGCGCAAAATTTAAAAGCATCTGGGCGAACATCGCCAATCACAGCCCCTCCTTCCCCACGTGCCATCTTGGCGGGGGCGGATGAGACTAGCCACACCTACGCAACCTCAAAACCTCCTTCCCATCCACAATCCTTTCCCCCCTTCCTCCATCCCACACAACCATGGCCATAACCCGTTCCCAAGTCGCAGTAATGCCGCCGCAAACACCCCTCAAACCCCCCAAACCCTCCGACGAGCTCCCGGCAGCACTCCAGGACTCCCTCACCGCCGCCGTCCCCGCCGAAACCCTCACAAAGCTCCTCACCGCACACGCAGAAGCACACAACCCCAAAGATGCCCGCATCGTCGCGCTCACAAAGGACTCGGTCAGCATCTTCTACCTGCAGCCCGTACGCGAGTACTGGTTCATGCCGCTGAAGCAAACGGTGACGATCCGCATCGCGCCCGATCTCCCCGTCGTGCCCGCGAATCCGGACCAGAAGTGGATGGGTGAGGTTGCGACGAGGCTTACGAGGTTTGCAGAGAAGGATGAGGTGCCTGTGGACCGATATATTGCCCCCGCGCATTGGAAGGAGTTTATGACGCTTGCCGTGTTTGTGGGCTTCTCGCTGCTTATCGCGGCGTATCTGCTAGGTGTCAGGGTGGTCGAGGAGTATGTGTTTGCTACTGAGAGGAGGTTTAATATTGCGGTTGCAGTGCATTGTGCGGTCTTGATTAAGAGGAGTAGGGATATAAGGCAGCTTGGGGATTTGCTGGGGAAACATTGGAAAGGGGGGCGGAAGGGGAGGTTTGCGTGGATTGTGTCTGGGTGGATGGAGGGGTGGAGGGCGGTTGAGAGGTTGAGGGCTGAGGTTGGGAGGGTTAGGATTCTTATGGTTGCGCTGGAAGAGGAAGGGACAAAGGAGAGTAAGAAGAAGAGGTAAGTAGAGCTTGTGGGGTTGTGGGTGTATTATACTTGGGCGGCGTGGATATGCCTGGTTTAATTAATATCTTTTGGCTTGCAACTCTGCTCTTCCGCGAGATGGTGATATCGGCATAATGGTACTTCTGTGCTACATTCCCCTACAACGCACTAGATAAGATAGTATGTCCATGAATCCGTAACGCCCGAGTGCGTCTTGTGAAACATAGCCCGGGGTATATACTCCAAAGCACATGGTGTATCCGCCCAAGTTGTTCTGGGTATTTAGCATCGGGAATCGTGTATAAACAACCGGGTTTCGGGGTGAAGTACAGAGCAATGACGTCTATCTCCCGTGGCGACTACATCCAATCTGTGCGTTTCGCACCGGGAAACCGAGGTAAGTACCTGGGAACCGGGTCAGAAGCACCCCGGAAACTGAGCTCTACTATTTGCATCAGGGCTGTCATATCCACCCAATTAGTGACACTGACCTTCTGCAAGTCTAAACGGAGCAAAACAATGGGGATACAGGTTTCAAATCTTGGCCACCTGTGAACTGTGGTGTTTACAGCGCCAGTTAAGCTAGGTTAACTGTGATGATGGAAAAGCAAGGGGCAGGATACACAAGCCGGAGGTTAGCGATGCTGCAATGCAATGCAATGCAATATGTGGGGTTTAGGGTCCCGGGTTTGGGGTATGGGCTTACTTCTGTTACCGCTGCCGCCACGACCAACCATCCTTTACAGCTATTCAGACTTTTCTGTAAAGTAGGCAACACTACAAATAAGTCGGATGCTTTATCTACAAGACGTTCTTTGTCCAGGAAGTCAACTTATCTGCAAAGTGGCTTTTGGCAAATAAGCCGACTTAAGGACCAAATTGTAACCCCCATCTCCCCCGGAGAGGATATATGATATATGGGTGAGTGCTGGTGGGCGTGAACCGACTCGCACCCTCACGAGTCATCTGGGGTGAGATTGCTTGAAACCTACTTGGCCTCGCACTCACGCCCGATAGCCAGAGACAGTTATCTATTCCATTCCTCCGTGAGTATCCCACAAAGGTGTGAGAGTGCAGGCCTTGTGGCGCTGATGGAGCATGTACAGACGCGAAGATGCTAACATATCTGCAAAGGTGAGAAGGGTCCGGGAGGGGGGAGCGAGGTATGTACAGATAACATTGAGACCGCGCAGCACAGCAGCTCGCGGGCTATATCTCTAAGGTCAGTTGACCCGTCTGGTATCCATAGGTATTGCATATAAGTTGGCATTATGAAGTTGCACGCTTTGAAATACAGTTGGCTGATTGGCCAAATAAACGGCCTCAAGTGCAAAACTGTCTCATTGTTAAATAGGTCAGCTCATTGTGAAGTCAACTTCGTTATATACCCTACTAGCTAACTTCTTTGCAAGGCAGATTTCTTGACGGATAAGTCGGAATAGGACCACCAGCTGAACCTTCTAGCGGGGAACAGGAAGTCCTCGAGTACGCCAAAAGCAAAAAGAAATGGAGTAGGGTCACCAACAAACACAGTTCTATGTGCGCACATGGGCAGGTCACCCTAGCCTCCCATAACATACTGCAAGATTCTCCAATTCAATCAAGTATGACATATTCCCCAGATGTTTCTCAGAATTGAATGTTGATGGCTCTGCTTAGATAGCTCTAAACCGCAAGGTTCGAGTTCGCACCTCAATACAAGATCTTTACCTCAAAATACCATTTTCCGTCACTTATAGTGTAAACACTTTGTGAGGCTGCGAAAGAAAGCAATATGACTGTGCATGAGGATGCAGCACAAAAGCAGGTGCGTGCGTCTATCCGTGCAGAGGGCTGAAAGGCTTAACACCCTCCCTGAGCGAGACGTGAATTCTTATTCGTCTTTCACCGTATAGCAAGATATGCAGTTGTAATAAATCCCATTTATCAAGGCTATAGTTGAACTCTCACATTTCAAATAAACTTATCTTGTCTTGAGCAGCGGCATTTGGTAAAAAGATACGGGAATCACCACAATCTTCACAATTTAATCCTACATATCGTGTCTCAAACGACCGGATTTTGTGGAGAATACGGTGACCGTTTCAACTCCCTTGATCGTTGCATACTCGCCGAGTTCTCAATATGTTGGGTATGTAGAACCAACTCCTGTGCTTCCAAAAGAGAGCACTAATGATGTAGTATCTTCATCAGACAAACTCGGAAGTCGGTACGAGCCGGTCAGGTCGGGTATGTTAAATCCCCCCAAGTCTGCAGCCCTCGGAGTGCTGTAATTCGGCCCGAATATCTATGCGCAGAGGGTTGAAATGGATTTATGCTCTTCTGTTGTATACTGAGAAACAAACTGAAGATTACATTCATCTAGACTCTGAAACCTCGGCCCAAAATCAGCGTAAACAATACGTCCCCGCCACTCTCCATCCTCTCACACTCCTCTGCTTCGCTATTCTCTGCTTTGGATGCATTTCTGCGATTGAGGCTTCAGTCAGGACTACAGTGCTGTCTAATAAAGGACTCAATAAGGGTATCATGGGCAAGCGCGACGAGCTCTTGTCTATAAGGAAGAACACAGCCAGCGGGACCACAATTCGTATCTCCAACGGTACGATAGAGACGATTATAACTGTTACCAATGGTTCCATTACTAATATCGAGTTCAAAGCTCCGGTAATAACTGAAACTATTAGTGATACTATGACGAAGAAATTCAAACCTCTGCCGCCAGCCTTTGCCAGCGACCTATCATTGCAACACCATCATCATAATCCTCCAATTACAGCAGGAGAAGCTCTAGATCCGCCTTTGACATCCACTCAGGCGCGAAAGATCAGCTGTCCAACTAAAGTTGCTCGTCCCCCCAACACCCAACATTCAATCCTCCAAAAGGTCGGAAACAAAGACTTACATCACCAAGGTAGGACTGAAACCTCCATATACTAAACATGAAGTTAACACAGTTACGAATTTGAAGGCTCAAAATACAGTGACTCGTTCCATAACGAATCCAACTGCGACAACTAGTTCCCACGCCGAAGAGCCGGAGCTTAAACCCTCCGAGACTGTTGATGCTACAACATCCAATCCTTACGGAAGCGAGTATGGGCTCCAGCCATCTAATGGTTCTCCGCAAACAACCTTAAACGGAGTCGACTATCGTGTCTACTATTTCGCTATTCAATACCTCCCTACCGTCATTGCCATTCTACTTTCAATGTTGTAGCGAGTCATAGACACCGATATCAAACGGATCGAGCCCTTTTACCAACTCTCAGAAAGTCAGCCTCGGGGCAGCCTCCTGACCGAAAACCTGCTGTTCACAAATTCATACCTCGTTCCTTTCCAAGCGGCGTGGAGACGACAATGGATTGTTTTCCTCAGTACCATTATATATTTTCCGCTTCTGACCGGCGTGTAATTTCTTGCACCTGTGACAATATTCCTAGACACGGCCGAAGCCTGCAGTCCATTTGTAACCACGAGAACATGTGGAAGTCCTTTCCCAGCCACTAGACATGTGCTGGCTCGGATTCTACAGGGTGTGTTAGGAGGCACTACGGTATGTGTCATTGCGATTGCAGCGCTACAGCGACGGAGGAAGACTTTACTATATGCGGAGCCCTGGAGTCTTGCAGGGGTTGGCCACACTTGTTGCAGACTGGGCAAGACTTCGCTCAGGGTTTGGAGCGGTTGATGCTAGAGATTCTATAGATAATTTGACGCGATTATTGGCGGGAAGTGGGGATCGATATGCGTTGGTGAACGGGGAGTATCTAGGGAAGCAACACCTTGGGGTCCATACCATTTCCGGCCCTGTCGAAAGTGATGCGATTCTCAATCCCCCCCGCAGCCGTAGAGCGAAAAAAAGCCGGCATGTGTAGAGACCACTGGCGCTGTGGACTGCCACAGTTGTTGCGTATCTGCTATTTCTGTTTGGTGTGGTTGCAATACTCCTTATCTATCAGTCCACGACAAATAGCTGCATGGAACCTTTTATGAGTGGCCAGAGCATTGGGGTAAAGGTGTTCTTCGTGGCACTGGAGGTAACTGTTCGTATAGGATGGGAACCTATTAAACAAGGTATTAGTTATATATAAGCTACTTCTATCCTACATATCCACTGACAAACCAGCAGAAGCCCGTCACCTTGAAGTTTTCCACACTATTACTCTGCGGCACCAGCACGTTTCAACACTCTTCCATGACTACCCACGCTCGTTCCCATTAGTATCCGAAATATCTGCGCTTCTCCATGGTCATATCTTCATCTTCCTCGTGGGCACAGTCAGCCTCCTCATCGAAGTGCTCGTGATATTTATCAGCAGAGTTCCCTATTCAGGAACACAAACATATCAAGACGCTAACGTTGCCATGTTTGTTTCTGTTTCTGCGCTTGCAGCTACTGCAATCGCGGTAGGATTGGCACTGCACCGCAGGAGGAGGATGGCAATGAAGATGCCGCGCGTTCCGTATACACTTGCCGCTGTGGTAGCTTATTGTACGCTGCGCTGATGCTGGAGGACTTTGTGGGCTTGTCGACATTGGGAAAGGACAGAGATCGGGGCATTCGGGATGTGGGGAGGATGAAGACGTATGGGTTCGGGTGGACAGTGGGGAGAGATGGGGTCAGGAGGGTGGGAGTCGATGAGGAGGAGCTGGAGGGTGATTTCAAAATATGGTAACGAGCGGGGTGAATGCACTCACGCCATAATCCTTACTATATCCCACTACATAACATATGTTCTACCCCACCGACCAAGTTGTCGCCAAGGGGACTTCGGCCCAACTTTGAGAGAGAACTAGCGGAAGTATGGAAACTTATTTTTCGGAGTACCTGGTTTCCACTCGCGTGTTCCCTTGTATTAGAAACAAAAGCGGAATACATGCTTGTCTCTGATGGTGGGACGGGATTTGACTCGCACCTTCTTTTATATCACGTGATTTGAGCCTTGTCACACTTCGGAAACGGGCTAGGGGTTCCGTTGGTCGGGTAACGTCTGGATGCGAGACAAGTGACCACCATATCCAACCCGGCACTTACTATTTTTTGTCTACTCCTCCCAACATCGATATTCGAACAACTTACGTTTGCGCCCTACATCGCCGTATATCGCCCCTCATGTCTACCGTGTTCCGCCGTAGTATCTCTACTGTTATTCCTCCCAAAGTTGCTTCACCGAACGTAGGTTCCCTGCTCGCTTCTTTAATTTTGTGGGCTTCAGTGACTAACAGTCGAACTTTTACTTAGGCTGTAAGCTCTACCTTACTATGATATCCAATCTCTCGAGGGCACAGTTGATTGTATTCATGACAGATTGGAGCTGCTAAGGATGCTGCCCGGATGAGCCGTATCGTGGACTTCTATAACAAGCTTCCCCGCGGTATGCGCCTTAGATACTTACAGTGTATTGCGTATGAGAACTCAATTGTTGCAAGGTGCTCCTCCGGCTGTCAAGCCCACGGGCTTTGTTAGACGTTACCAGGCTGCATACTTCGGAGATAAACCCAGTGCGAAGCGTAAGTCTACCATTACGAATAGTGTCCATTTCACTAATAATAAGACTGTAGCCCTTGTTCATCTCATTGGAAGTCTCATTGCTGTAAGTTTCTCGATTTAATCAAGGGTTCTACTAACTAACCCACTCAGATTGGCTATGCTCAACAATACTATTTCCATCTTCGTGGGTATCTACTTGAAAGCTACAACTGAATACTGACAGTATCAGGTCACCACAAGAACAATGCTCATTAAAGTGTCGGCGCAAGTATGTAATCGCATTGTAGGGGCTAATGTACCATTGGGCACAACTGGGACTATATCTTATCTGTCGGCGTTGAAATCTGTACATCTGTTGGGTCGGAATTGAAAGAAATATCTTTTAGACGAAATACTATCTTTAAGACAGGCTACACCCCAAAATGCTAATGGCAATTCTCTGCAAGTCCTAACTACTGAGAAATTATGTTACTTTTCCCCCTGCCCCGAGTACAAGGAAGTCTTTGGTCTGTCTGGGTATGGAAGTCTTTGGTCTGTCTGGGTATGGAAAACTAGGGGCGTACTGCAGCGGATTGTGCTACCGTATAATCCCGCGAAACTCGACCTGCGCTAGCAATTAGGTTCGACGGGAAACGCTCGGTTCAGGTCACCCAATGTCAACCTCGAGTGTGAATTACTTTGAGCGAGATTTAACTGAAAGCGAGAGAAAGAAACTGTGTACCTCTCGTTTAGGTATATCATGCATCAATGCACCTAAGTGGCAGTGGAATACCAAAGTCAAGTCAGTGTAACTTTAATGACTCGTGAGTGCCTAACATCCGCAATACATGCTCACTAACCTCCACAAGCATGATTATTATGCCCAGCATCTCTTCTGGGCGACAGATGGGAGCTCTGAGTTCTCGCACCTAAAACATGTCTGATATCACATTGGAGGACTTCCATTGCTAGATATTGTTCCATGAGAGCCCATAAGAATATCGCTAGAATACAGAGCCAATTCTAACAGTTTGGATAGGGGCGTCTATTGATAATAGATAGAAGGGGTTAGATACTCCCCTTGTTATGGAAAATCTTCTATGGAGCAGCGTTGAAACTCTTTCCATTCTCTTCGCTTTTGCGTAAACTTTATGCCACATTGTTGGAGATCTGAACTCTCTCAAACGAACCTTAACCATCATGAACCATTCGAAACAACTCTGACTCACGGAAGCACCCTATTTCTATCCGGCTTCTGTTTCTGTGGAGAATAGCCGGTTAAAGTGATGGAAAGTCTTCCATGGCTACACCCCGTCGTATCCAGCGCCGTCTAACAGACTACCATTAGCTACTTACTAGTGAACCGACAACCCCCGCATCTAGGCATCTAGGTAATACTATGCTCTCATCTTCGCTGTACAGGTCTTCATAGTAAAAAAAAATAGCGCATCCCACCTTCTACCACCTACTAATATACAGGACCACTATCTTCAAACCTCTCATTCTCATCTCCGTAACATCGTGCTTCTAGGTCTTGTAATCAGTGGCACCATCTCAACGTTTCAGTCATGCTCAATCACCCAGCTCCTTGCTCAACTTCCGGTCTAGGGCTACGTGGTCAGGTCTTCTTATGGGTGGGTCGTCACTCGCCCCTTGTACGCGTCAACTAGTAATGGAAGCCGAGGAGAACCGTTCGAGAACTACGGTATGTTAGCTTGCCTGAGTGAACTGCGGACCCTCCCAGCGTTTTAGGACACTTCCCCCGCCAACCTCAATGACATACTTGTCTCAGTGAGCTGCCAGATCATGGCTAACCGCAGACTTACCCTCGGGAACCAGAGCGCAATTGTCGTGCTGGGAGGAGGCGGAAGTGACACAGGCGAAGATGAGTAAGGGGCTTGATGTCATTCATCGGTAGTCACCAAACTGCGTGTAATGGTTCTTGAGCACATTCGCACGCGATAGATTGGAAAGGTGTTCAGAAAGATTAGAGGCGCGAAATCAATGGGAACGTGTAATTAATATCTTCAACAACGCTGAATAAATAGATGGGCTGCTCGTGGGGCAGGTCCATAGTGTCATATTGTGTATGGAGTTAACGCTAATTCCATTAGGTAACGAGATCTTGATGAAGACAATATCATCAACGGAAAGAGATGAGTTGTAAAATAGCTGAAGACTTGCGGTCATGCATATGATTGGAAAGCGCTCATGCTGATCAGGTTTTGCATGAGAAAAGGCGGGGTCAGAGGCCTGAGCGCGTGGTGAGACGAGATATTCCCGACACATTCTGGAACCCACGGGTGATACCCGGTGACCGAATCTCTACTCGGTAACTAAACTTGGAGATTCCATGGAAAACTATGACTAAGAATACCTAGTTCAAAATCGTGACTTGCGAGGAACCGGCAAGGCAGACATTGCAATATACCTCAGCTACTTCCAAGTTCCCGGGACCCGCGAGATCGGCTTTTCAAAGGAGACGAGATATCCCAGATGGTTTTTTTGGATCTAGTCTTATCTCGTAGCCAACACTGCCGAATGATGAGAATACTATCCAGTTTTTATTGTTGAGGTACTGGAATGATAGTTCGTGGAAGGTGCACTGAGGGCAATGTTTTCGGATTCACCCGATTCTCAACCTTCACATGCTATTGTGGTACATTGTTCAAAGGGGGTGTATGGTTGAAACGGCACGACTGCCCGCACCGTATTGCATGGGGTTGGGTAGGTCCAAGTTCGGGGTTTTGCGGTACAGGAGAAAGGCGGGAGAGTAAGAGAGGCGAAAAGAGGAATTTGTTGAAGAGAAAGGCGTGAAATGGAAGAGCAATTAACGGTTTAAATCCGAGAGGCCTGCAAGCGTTTTCTTCTATATGACAAACAAAAAAAAGGACAGAGAGAACGGGTAGATTAGGTATAGCATAACCTAGACAATTCAAAAAAAGAAAAAACCCGGGGTCCAATGCAAGCTTTTTCTTTGCGTTGTGGTCCCAAAGTAAAACACAATGCTGCCCTCCGCTGCACCCCTACGCGGAAAAAACGCACAACAAAGGAAATATATGAAAGAAACAAATGAAATGGCTGTGTTAATAACATATCAATTATACACACGCGACGGCAGAGCCTAGAGTTTTCGTCGGTAGCTAGTTAGCTCAGGTCTGCCTACTTCGCAGGCTCAATTGGCAAACGGCGGCCTGCGAGAGTAGGCAAAGTAGTCAAATCAATAATCAGTATATCGATTTGCAGACGAAAAAAGATGTAAAAAAACACATGAACGCCAGCAGCACCATCCAAATATCGTCACCCAAAACAAACCCCAACCGCAAAATATTTAACTAAGAAAAGAAAGGACACCAGAAGAAACAAGCAAATATGTAACAACTATATGCCCGGAGCGAGGACTCAAAATGCTAAACATCCCAACCCTGTATCAACCGATCCTCATAAACATCCGCAACCAAAAAAGGAGAGAAAAAGAAACCCTTAACATGTTCACCCAACCACCCCAACCTGTACGTACAGCGTTACGGCGCCGCAGGTACCTGTGGTGTCGTTGATGGCACCTTCACACCCGACATCAAACGCCATTTGAACATCGTCATCCGAGTTCATGGAGATGAAATCCCCATCCTCATCCTGATATCGCACCCGGATGGGAGAGGTCGGCAAGACACCACAGAACTCCACTTTCCGTTCAATTCTATCGATTAGTTGCGCATAAGCGATATTGTATGGCACAATAAGCACGAACTTGTCGTTGTTGTAATGCACTTTCACTTTTACTTGACTCTTGCTAGTTGCAACACCGTTGACGGGAGTGCCAGTACCATTCTGATCAGGAGACGAAGGAGAATCCGGTCTCTGATCTTGGCTAACAGGTGACGTGGGGGAATCGTTCTGACCTCGGTTTGTAACAGCCGGGCCCCCAGAATAGGGAATATAATTTCCCGGTAGCAAGGTTGGTAGTGAAGGTACTGGTGGAATACTTCCACCCGGGGAAACTCGGGAGAGCTGAGATGAGTTGGGTAAGTGATGGATATTGGGGCTGCTTGCTGATCGCATTCGACTCTGTTGAGTCAATGCTGGCACTGATGCAGCTGTAGTAGCCATTCCTGACATAGAGGGCCTCTGTAACCTTTGACCACCCGGGAATGCGGTGTTATTACTTTGGAATGCAGTATACTGAGTGTTGCCAGAGGAGCCTTCCCTCGAAGATGACCGTGACATGCTTGGTGGAGTAAACTGATTAGATTCCCCATAGTGGTCGGATGTAGGGTACCGCGGGAATGGATATGCCTGACTCGATGATGAACTACTTCGGCCCGTCATCATTGGTGTTTCGACTGGTGAGAAGTAAGAAGCATTGTTGCGCTCGGGCGAATTGGCCAAATTCTGGATGATCGGATTAGTATTTAGGGTCAGTGGGGGCGTATGGCCTGGAAGAGGGAACCGTGCAGGTGGGGTTTGCTGTGCTCCTCGAGGAATGAAAGCAACCGCATTCGGTGGCGGCATGTTCTCGTTGGTCGCTGATCGCGCTCGCAAGTTCGTCATGGATCCGTTGCGGCTCGGCGATAGAGTAATACCGGAAAGTCCAGAGTAGTGACCTCCATTGGGTTCTTGGACGATTGTTGCATCATCGTCATCGTCTGAGGCGTCTCTACTGTCCCGACCCTGGTCACCTGGATCGGCATTGGCCATCCAGGCAAACTGTGTTGTCGCAGTCGATTGTCCACTTGCCCTTCCATAAGGGGTGTCTGTCCTAGTGTATTGTTCTCTTTGTCGCTGTAGCGTCTTCTTCCAATGTGTTAGACCCTCCTCGTTAGCATGTTTGATCATGAAATTCTCAACACCCGGATCCCCTTTCCAGAATATCTGCAAAGTATAGGAACCTAGAATAGCCGTGTCAGTACGATATCAGCCATGAAACAATAGATACATAGAGTGTACCATTTCGAGCGAGTGATATGACGTCCGTGACATTCTGCATGAATATCCTGCCCTTCAGTTGGAGGTTACTTCGCTTCTTCATGTTTGCTGCCGTTTTTGCATTCTTTCCCATCGACATTGTCTTGTTCTGCTTTTTCCCTATACCCATTTCCTTGCAGCACAGCAATATTCTTTCGAAAAGGTATATGTAGTACTAATGATAATGGCTAGTCAGCAAGCGATTGCAATGGGCGGCTATTGTCCTTCGCGTACCTCTCGTTCAACCTCTCCCTTTGTATCACCCTTTATGACCGAAAACTGACCATGCAGCAAGAGTTCTCCAAAGTGTTCTAGTTTATGTCCTTTCCAGTCCTCAACACGTCCTTCCAAATCCTTGACGATTTCAATGTTCTCGGATTTTCGAATGGCCTCGTTGATCTGGCTTGTAATTCGTTCGATGGCCTCTAGTCCCTGTGGCAGCTGTTTTTCCTCGGATTCGATCGCAGGGGTTTGCTTGATCAAGTCCTAGGCTTGACATTAGCTACAGGTCATCAGAGTAATATTTACAGAATGCGCACCCTCAGAAGTAGCGGGTACTTTGTGACTCTCTGGACGGGCTTAATCAAAAAGGCTGCGAGCTGGTCAAAGACAGGATGGGGCATCCGGGCAAGCTGATCTCGCGCTTCCTGGGCTAGGTGCTGTGCGCCGTTGAAATTCGACGCATAAGGCTCATAGACAGTGAATGATTTTTCCTATTCACACGCCCAACGTCAGATGGCCGGCAGATCCGGGGCGGATGCGAATGGATCCTCACGTATTGCACGAAAAGACTACCCCAATTCTGCTGTTCTCCTGGCAAATCATTCTGTGTCTCAACCCTGATCAAAAATCGGCGCTGAAAGTCCACCAGTTGATTCAGATTCAAGAACAAGTTGTGAATGAGATCTTTCGAGACCACTTCCTCCCGCTCGAGGCACCGCATGTACTCTTGTAAAATCTCCAGATCTTGCACATATTTCCTCTCAGTATCAACTAACTCCTTGACAATTCGCGCCCGGTTATCGAGGGGAGGGGTCTGTTCGTTGGTCTCTGCGCTCTGGTCGGAATTCCCTCGATTCAGCAGCAGATTACGCTGCCGGAGGATATCTAGGATTTTAGTGACGGTTTTAGTTACCTAGTCGCGAGTAATGCGTTAGCGCTTGAACTCAACCCATTTCGACAAGAATCTGACGGGAATCACGGTCGGAAAGAGGGCGTAGCAAGATTACAGCCCCCTGGTGAAACAACCGACTCCTCATGTAGAACCCTCAACCTTGCGCGACCCCTATGCAAGAGATATACTGAAATCGGTAACCACACACCTTCACAAAACCATTTGTATCATCCGAGTAGAGGTTGTGAATCATGAACGCATCATCCCCCTGAATATTCAATTCCTGCTTAATGCCCTTCAAAAAGTGGAATGTCGCCGCTTTACAATCGTTCATTGTCTTGAGATTGGGATTCAGCCGGTCATCCCGGATGAGTTCGACAGGCCGAGTAGCATTGAACAAGACACAAAGACTCGATCCTAAGCGAAAACACCTCCATAGTTGTGTGACTGGGTCTTCTGGTATGCTGGGATCCGCATCTTCGGGAGGCTCTAAGAACTTCTCGAAATCTGGAACATCTCGTAATCGCTCCCGAAGTGTAAGACATGTCTGGTACAGCCCCTGAGCGGGGTCGGCCTTCTTGTTAATGATATTATCATTAACGGTGGGCGCCGACATGATCGAAGCTGTCGGTGAGCCGACATGGGTCGAATTGTTGGATGAGGGGGGCACGGGAGTTCCGTTGGGAGTCATTGCTGGAGCCGCAGAATTTCGCAAAAGGGAAGCCTGATCGATTTCCACGGTCATCAACCGTGTCTTCGCTGGCTTGAGCCTCTGCGAAGCGAACTGTATAGTGATCGAGGACGTCAGCTTGGCGGTTCCGAGGGTTCAACTTCTAGCGGTGAAGGAGTCCAAGTATCGGTAGGCGGACGGGTGAAAGAAGAGGGAAGAGGAGGGTAGTTGGGGGGTACCGAAGAAGTCGAATCTATAAGATAAAAAAAGGGTTCTCGGAATGGGGGTCTCGCGTGCAGAAGGGGGTAGTTTTGTCGTGTAGCGGGAAGGCCGTGAAGGGGGAGGAAGAAGAAGGAGGGGCTTAGGATAGATGTTTAAAGCGGAGCTGTGTAGCACCACCAATGATGTGGAGAGGGCTAGGTAGCACAGTGAAGATGATGTCGCGAGAATGGGGAGCAGAGCGGCTGGAGTTGGGGATAGCTCAGATAGGTGTGGAGCGGTCAGTAGTGCGGTGCGGTGAAGGAGGCAGAGAGGAAAGTCAGCCAGTCAGCCAGCCAGGGGAAATGTGCGTGTGTCATGTTTTTGGGGGAGACAAGAACCACACAACACAACAGATCCGCAACACGGAATGCCAGCTCGGAGTAATAAAACGTAGGAGAATGATGATATTATCGATCGCACTAACTCCCTCCAGAGGTCTGACTCGCGCATCATGGTCCCCAGTGCGAAACAGACGGCGAGAAAGAGTAAAACTGGAACTGGACCTACCATAGCAGGGTCAGAATGCATAGCTCAACGTCTATGCTTCTGTTGTCTTACTCTAATAATAAGCAAGTACCAGTAGCAGAGTCTCCGCTCCGTTGACAGCAGTGACAACAGCGCGCACTGACTGTCGGCACTTTGAGGGGACTGATCGCAGCAGCCGGCGTTGGAGTTTAAGCGGCCCGAACGTCTATTCGCGAATTCGACGGGTGGTCGGACGGACAATGGTCGGGCGAAACGGATCGCGCAGTTTGCTCAACGATACGATAACGACCTTTACTTTTTCTTGCGGAGAAAGGGTTCTGCGAACGAGGAGAAGCGGCGCCAGCGAGTGGTTGATACCGCCAGATTCGAGAGACAGGCGGTGATGGTCTTGCTGCTGCTGCTGTTGGAACCAACTCAAGCCAAAGCGCTATTGTTCCCATGCAGATTTTGTGTGCTCTATATACCTACGCTCGCTGTTCACTCAACGCTCTATGCACCCTTCCCCAACTTCTCTCCACACACCATGGTGGGTGGTATAACTAAAGGTCCGACATACAGTCCAAGCTATTCCTATCTCTCCTGTCGCCCTGTGATCTTCCTTTTCTTCAGCTTCTCTTTGTACTCTAGTACTCTAGCTCTGACCGCTGGTTGGCTACGGCCACGCAGACACTGTGGAAGACACTCAGAGCGAATTTTTGAGTGTGCTACCTCACGGCTGAGTGATTTATCTCTCACTGAGTTTGTAGGTACCAGCTGTTCCCTCATCTTGGTTGGAGGCCTTTACTGTAAGGGCACAATACCGACTTACATATGGTCGTCGTTGATCTCCCTTTCTTGTGCGTTTCCTTTTCGCCGACATTAGGCGGAAAGGCATGTCGTGCAACAAAATGATGAAGTGATGATGCGAGGGCAAATTTTTGAGATGAGCCTTCGCTGCCACGGCGCTGGTAAATTCATACACACAGCGCAGCGTTGCAACTCAATGGATATTAACCGCCCGTTCACCTGCTCGACATCCACACACCCTCCCCAGCAGCTGCATAAAATATTCTAAAATGGGGCTCACACGATCCCATCGCTCATAAAATTTATCGAAATCGTGTCTCAACGGTTGTGGCGGGGAAGAACAAACAATCGAGGCAGCTACCAATCCAACAACCCTTGCCCACCACATGCACCTATCCAACGCCTGATCTTGACCTTCTGATTCGCCTGTTCGTCAATCCAATGGGTATCCTACCCGCTTGCGCTCTGGTCAAAATATTTAGTATCTAACGGACACAGTTAGAGAAATAATATTTATACCCAGGAACTTCCTGAAGCATCCAGGGTTCAAGTCCTCCTGGATAACAGTTTGGATACGCGATTGAAACGACTTTGGCTATCTCGACCCGGGCAACTCAGTATAACTAAAGATAAAAGGTAGAGTAATGTGAGTCCTGACAAAGGCCGGAAGAGATTTCTGGCCTTTTTCCAGGCCCCTTGACATCGCTTTCCGGTCCACCCTTGCCGCCATTGTTGTCACCCCACCTAGCTTAGGCGCCTGACGAAACCTACTCCCACCCATTCATTGCGAAACCACATTAGCCGGCATGCGTCCAGTGGGCCCACTTCATCGTCGAGCCTTGAGCGTACGCGGTGGCCCGCATCACCATTGATGTTGGGGTGCAACAACTTCCGCATCCATTGCAGTGCAACTAGAGAGATAATTTCGCTTTGACCTTGCCTAGTTCGGAATATCGACAAACTTGAGCTTCCTCGTCATGGGCTGCGGTGGTCCTGCAGCTGTCAGAAAGTTGAGGGTATTGGGAGAGGACGTATCTGTAGCGGTCGACTTCTTCACTTTGGCAGCCTTAGGCTTCATATCTGCGGTGGTGATGGTGGTAGTCTTTTCTCGAGGTTTGCCGTCGACTGACCACCAATAACCTTTTCGCCCTCCTCCTCGCAGTACCGCGCGCACTGACATTTCTTATTACCAGAGATAGGGCGACGACGTTCAGGCTAGAGGTGGTAGTGGGCAAGAGAATCATGGAAGCGGGCGTGGTCATTGTTCAACACGTCGTGTTGTGTGTGGATGGGGAGTGTAGGGAGTTGAGGATCTTGACGCGTCGTCGAAGGAATGGAAAGGGAGGCGAAATCGACTTTGATTTGCTAAGTGTGGTGCGCGCGTATTCTATAAATCATACACCCGAGCTCGTCACTTCTTTCAATGTGCCTAGCTCCACTTGACACATTCAACTTAAAAACTCAAAAGACAAATTGAAATGCTCAGATGGATCGAGGCAATACCTATGGAACTACAATTGTAAGGCCAATGGGAAGGATCTATCAATTCTAAACGTCACGCTAGGTGCGGGTTGAACAATGAACTGCGATACCCAATTGTATAACACACATAAATGTGGTGGCCACACTTTGCATAGCCTCTCTAAGTAGATCAGCCATCTCCCAGTTCTCCTCACTTGGGCTTAAACGAAGGTGGAATCACTTCTCTATACTGAAAGTCAGTTACAAGTACTGTATAGGGCCCTAGAGTCCTAGAGTATACTGATATGTAGTAGTGCTTGGAAGCCGCCAAGACACGAGATGAGATAGTTTGATAAGATAGAGGGCTAGGGGAATGTTAGGCTTTACAGTAGGATGTACTGTAATAGTGGCTTCGCACCGCTCAGACAAGCGCCTGAAGTTTACTCGCATACAGATGGAGAATAGCATGAGTTGATTTTCGCATTGGGAGGAAGAGGAATAGGCTGGAGAGGGAGACAGAGAGGGAGAGTCTGTCTCAGACACACTGCGCAGAAGAAAGAAGAGCCGCAACAGCACACTACCAGCCGTCGCAAAGCTAAAGAAATTTCGGAATGCAAGAACCGAAATACAAAAATATTTAGAAAGTACTTAGTCTAGAACAACGAGTAAGCACCCCAAAAATAGTTCAAAACCTTCAACACACAATTAGGTAGAGTACTTATTACATGTCGAGGCACTTGCGTGTTTGACCATCGTCTATTTTCCAGCGGTCCAAACATCTGCCCTTGCAATCCTGAAATCCCAACATGAGGTCTACATACACGGGGAGCAGCGCTGTGCGCATATTCACGGGGACTGCCATCAAACTAGTTTCATTTCTCACTGCGATATGCCGTTACGATAATCGCACGTTACTTTCAGTAATATGTACGTACACGCCTCGCCTGTCTGTGAAAATTGATGGCGGTAAGCAGGGGAGTGGTGTCCTGCTAATTCTCTGGTTGACACCCGGTGAACGGTGATTTACCAGGAGCTTGCGGTAAGCTTGGAAATTGGGGTATCCGGTCGGGATGTGTGCGGAGAGAAGAGCAGATGGGCCTGATGATGGTACGGCGTCTCAACTTCCTTGTGCATCATCCTATCAAAGTTACATACTATGCACAACATTTGTACAACATGAATTGCATCGCTTCCGCGGAGCAGAATGTTGGTAGATAACTTGCCAGTATAGGAAATTCATGACGACTACAAATATGGCATTCTCCATTATATCACACCGTCTTTCATATGATCCTGTATACTCCCGAGCTGGAGTACAAACTCGGGCATGTTTATCAGCTTTGCTTAGCATACCTAAGCGGGATATACTATACAATACGGCGCAGACACACATAGCACAGCCCGATCCCACTTCGGGACTTCCAATCACCCAACCAGCTACGCCCGCAGAGAGTTAATTCCAGTATCTCGGGTAGGGGGTGTATGACACGAGTGGGCATAGAATTGCCTTTTCCAATCGTAGCTTCTAGGCCGGTTGGCGGTCCTGTAACGTACCAAAAAGCTCGCCTCCTTCTCAAAGATGTCGTGCATGATCAGCTAAGATACATACAAACGAATTATGTTATTTCACATCTCACCCACAACGCGAGAACAACGTTTTGCGTCAGATCGATATGCTTGGACCAACTCCTATTACCAAAAAGCCGGTGGTGGTGTATGCGGTGTAAGGGCCGTATTCGTGAGCCTGAGGTGCTGAAATAGTCGAATGTCGTGTTACCAAATGAGATGAGGAAGAAGGCGTAAGTAGCTTACCCAGGGATTGGTGAGTCTGTGGACAGGAGGAAAGTGCACTTGTGGCTTCTGCAATAACTGGAATGACAGGCTGATGCGTCGCCGCTGATGGTCTCTATTGATATCTATATACTCCCCTCAGCTTCTCTAAAAACTCCGTGTGGCGTATAGAGCATCTTGGGGTTTCCCTACTTATCACAGTAACATTTTCGGGATGGCTACTTATGTACTCTATCTAGGTGACATATTGGACGACGGAAGGGACAGCGACGCTATATTTTGTGACGGTTGTGCTCCACAGTTCGTTGCACTCTCGGCCTGAGGGCGGCTGCTGTGACATGTGCAGGTTGGATGTGTGTGGACCTTGCATAGTTGGAGGTGCGGCAGGAACCCCCTCTGAGATAGCACTTACAGTGCGTGGGCTGAGTTGTATTTCTCTTTGACTTCCTTGAGTTTGTTACTGATGATGTCTGTTCAAAGGTCGGTTGCCCAAATTTCCTTCAAGCTGTTCAGAGCAGATATGCTCCTTTTGTTCTATTCTAAAATCATGGGCTGTATTTTCGGGTTTGATGTCGAAAGCTGCGGTTGCATATATGCTGTTATGACAGATTGTTGGTGATAGGTGGAGGGAGTCCAAGGTGCGACTGAGGATAGGAGCGATAGCGGCGGGGAGTTGACAGGCGGGCGAGAACATGACTCGAGTACAGGACTGGTAAACCTACATTTCAACCTGGAGCACATGACAACACTCAGAGTGCGCATTTCCAATTCAACTCCGACATAGGCATAAGTGCGTACATTGTACATAGTACACTAGGGACTATATCAGCAGTTTTGATTGTGATAGCAATGTAAGCTACTACACTCCAGACGGTTGTTCGGAGCAGGAAAAACACTTAAGTGAATGCAAGGGGCGAGTTGCATTGTTGAACCATGGTGTCTGAATGAATATGGTGACGAGAAAGTATAGAGAGGCATGGCTTTGTGGCCGAAGTATGTGGAACAATTCAGACGAGTATTAACGACTCAAAAGGAAACACAAAATATGCGAGCGTGAAACCTCTCCATTAAGATGGAGATCTGTACGAGATAAGCTTCAAATCAATCCTTTGGTCAGAAAGGTATATTAAATCTTCCGCATCAGTAGTGCTATAAATTGCGGCGATACATGCTCGAGGGGAGTCCACATCTTTACAAACCGGATAACCTCCTACCCCCCCACCACTAGTCGCATTACAGATTCCTACCTAACAACCGCGGACTCGCAACGCTGGAGAAGACAAGCCTGAAAGCAGAATGATAGAGATTGGTGAGACCTTCAACAATTCGTGAGCATCTCCGTAAGCTTTGACGCATTTTGAAATGCAAATAATTGATTCGGTTGATGTCAACCTTGAAGAACTTCTTCGTCTTACCCCGGTACTTATTGCTTCGGTTACGTTCCAGTATTCTCGATTGAACAGCTACAAGCAGGGTTGCACGTATTCCACCCAATATATCTCGCGCAACCGGCAAGTCCCTCCCTGTTTTGTCCATTTAATCTCCACATTAATGTCCGTGTTTTAGTCCAAACTTTCTTAAGTTCACAAGAGCAGTTGAAATTATAGTTCCGCAAGGAATCACGCAGCTCTCCCGCAACCACAGACGACACTGCGTCTTAAAGCTCTGTGGATCCGGTGAGCATCTACCAGCTCATTGGTTAATACTCATTCCGTACAGGCCGTCATAACCGACCCTTTCCGCCTCCCCGATGGATTTTGTTGCTAAGGAAACTAGTGTTGAGTGCCAACTAGCACGTTTCCCACTTTCACCCAGCTATTGCAGGCTCAATCTGAGTCAATCGACTCACCTGTTCGTCGTCTTGTTTGGGGCTATGGATTATTGATACTTACCTTGATTAGCAGATAGCAACAGCACAGGTGGGGTGTATATCTCTATCACCAAGAATTAATTCACATGCTCCGCCGGAAAGCAAGGCATCCACTCGAAAAGATACCTCCTAGATGGGATGGCGAATGATCTCCGATGACTAGGTACCAATTGTTACAGAAGCTACCTGCCGATATCTGCCGATACGATATCTGCGGATATTTCCGAGGACCAATATTAAATTACCGTGTGACTACTAGCAAACGGCAGCAACTTGGTCAATATCGCTCTACTGCAATACCTTGTTCCGAGATTATCATTTGTTGGAAATAGGAGAGAGAATTCCAAGACTAGGGAGCAGTCATGATCCTAGGCCGGTCCTTCAGCCACGGCTTTACTAGTGTTCGGCACGAGACGAGATATCCCGAGTCCCCGCCTCGACTCAAAAGCTCGAGCTTGGTGGGCCTGTGATAGGTACGGGACAAGATATCTCGAGAACTCGTGAAGATATCTCATGACCGAGCTCTTGGATGAGAAAGCTAGCCCTCCAAATCTACCTCCAACTCCATTTCGGAACCTCAATTGCTGCTACCTCAATTGCTGCTACCTCTGTCGCTGCTAGCACTATCTCTGCTACGACACAGTGACCTGAGTTTTCTAGGGCTGCTCCATTCCAGTAGCGTTATTTTCTCGCGCTAGCGACTCCCTATAACCCCTCTTACTTCTTTCCTAGAAGAAACTTTAGGTGATACTTTGCCCAAGAAAAGGAACTGCTTTGTGGGTAGCTCGGCAAGAGTAAATTTGTTAAGAGCTGGATGGAGCGGGTGCCTCTCCGGACAGTCCCAGGAACTGGTATAACGGCTACTTTACATGTCCCCAGCGCTAAGCTAACTAAAAGTCAAAGTGCGATATATTCTAGGAGTTCAACAGAAATGATGAAAATCATCAAAAATGCAGCTGAGAAAGGCAGAATGGCTGGAAGCGTTCATTCAAACGGCATTGCATAGTTCACGATGCATTTTTACTGTCACGGTGGCAGTGGTAACAAATTTTCTCCGATGGAGCAAGAGATGACTAAGGAATTGTCATGGTCTGCTACTGATGCCAGGGCACCACCGAGGTTTTCATTGTAAGTACCATATTAACTGTTTCATTGATCTGGATTATTGCTCAGAAAAATTTTAACTGGTTTCCTGCCTTGGGCCGTATCAAGCCGATGGTCTTTGTTGTTGTGGATCATTTCGCGCTTCAACTTTTAGTTAGCTTAGCGCTTGGGACAGGTAAATTAGCCCTTCCTGGGACTGTCCGGAGAGGCACCAGATGGGGCAACGTGAGTATGCCTGGGAGGTAGCAAAGGAAGATGCAGCTGCGACTGGAGAGTGGGAGGATGATGGAGAGTGAATAACCGAGGACCAAAGCAGTGGAATGACTGGACAAGGTCAAGGTAGAGAGAAGCAGAGGCCGAACTGGTATGACTCGGGAAACATTGTGGATATACCTAGGTACTTATGTAATGTGTACGAGAGCTCGAGAGCTCAGGAAAGACCACTACCCCAGGAACAACCCCCCCCCCATA
>Ga0307512_10000558_pt1 | contig 55046 bp, 69 predicted proteins | sample 14_EM_MG_FD_200267 | JGI IMG/M metagenome (GOLD analysis project Ga0307512, IMG submission 200267) | Populus trichocarpa ectomycorrhiza microbial communities from riparian zone in the Pacific Northwest, United States - 14_EM | ecosystem: Host-associated > Plants > Roots > Unclassified | place...
AAATACCGGGAACAAAGTTACGGAACTCTGGATCAAAGTTTTCGTCCAGTGGGAACAAAGTTATGGAGATCGGAGTGTTCGCCTAGCGGGATTCAGGTTATGGAGATCTGGATCAAAGTCTTCGTCCAGCGGGAAAGAAGTTACAGAGATCTATGTGTTCGCCTAGCGGGATTTAGGTTATGGAGATCTGGATTGAAGTCTTCGTCCAGCGGTGTGGTGAAACGGCGGAGCTAGAAGGCAGAGAGCTCATCATCAGCACTCCACCGCACCTCTCACAGCATTCCAAACGGAATTTGTGAGAAAGAGCGGTTCTGGCTCGAGGAGCATATGAACAGGGCGAGAAGGTATGATACTACCCGGCTGTGAGGATCCACATGGAGTCTCGGAAAGAGCGAGTGAGATCAAATCATGGGAAGGATAGAGTGTGTAATTTGTTGTATAATGAGATGAGATGGTATGAGATACAAGATGAGATGATGCAAGCTATCTACCCCGGGGTCTCCTGAATATATACTCCCTGTCACTCCGTCCATCTACGCTACCCCTGTATCTCCGTACATCTGCGGTTGCCCAGTCCGTTTCCATCATCCCTGTATCTCCGTACACCCGCCATCGCTCAGTCCTATGCCAAGTTGAGTGGTGGTGGTGGTGAGAAACGGATTTTCCCACCACAGCGGGAACAAAGTTGCGGAGATCTGGATCCAAGGCTTTGTCCAGTGGGAACAAAGTTACGGAGATCTAAGTGTTCGCCTAGCCCCGGACGAAGACTTTGATCCAGATCTCCATAACCTCAATCCCGCTAGGCGAACACTAAGATCTCGATAACTTTGTTCCCGCTGGACGAAGACTTTGAGCCACATCTCCATCATCTAAATTCCGCTAGACGAGCTTGATCTAGATCTCCATACTCTTATTTCCACCGGATGAGCCTCACAGGCTACTGGTAGTCATGCACAAGCCATTGGATAACAATAGGATAAGATTGATATGGGAGAGATACAATAGACAGGTAGGGTAAGGAAATCCATGTCACGATATCCAAACAACAATAAACAAGCAAACAAAATAAACCAGCCAGTGGAATACCATTCAAATATCAGGTAAACAGCCCCAAGATACATGACCGGCAGGAAAACCAAACAAAAACCCACGAAATACCTTCCAAATGACATAAACAGTGGCCATTGATACATGACCGGCGTAAAACCGAACGAAAGCCTGCACAATACCATCCAATAATAATATCCCCAAAGACACATGAACCAATTCAAAAACCCAGTCCATACCACTAGCCAGAGGAGGTTCATCAACCGGGTGAAAGCTGTTGACTGCAGTCAGCAAAGGATCCACCTAACTGAGGCCAGAAGCCAACCTCCATCGGCATTGGGCGCAGCCTGCGGCAACAGAAAGAGGACCGTATTCGGGATATGTTTGTCCAAGTAAGTTTGATTCAGGTTGAGACGTCCTCGTCCTGCTCAATGAAGACCATTTTCTCCCGAGGAAAGAACCGTGGAAGCCCACCGGACTTATATATTAGGCCGATGTATCTCGCACCAGGCCGGCCCAATAGACTCACGTCTTGCAACTTCGGCCCGCAAATAGTCCCATGTGACCACCGAAAATCCAGAATCCGGAGAGTATCATCGTCATCATTGCGGTATGTGACACAGTTGGCAACATAAATCGCACGGTGGTGCCAGATCAGCCAACTTTGGGCCACCCATTTTGCCGGTGGGTTGTGATCATCCAAACCCTGCAACCCCCCACCAAACAATCCACCCAGGGTGTCTGCCACAGGAAGAGGGCGAACCGGAAGAGGGCGAACCAGAGAACTTGCAATGACGGTAGGGCGAACAGCAGGAGTAGAATCGGCCGCGGGAGTGTGAATGGAAGAGTCAGGAGTCAAGAGTTCCGGTTGTCCAGAGGGTCCCGGTTGTCCAGAGGGTCCCGGTTGTCCAGACGGTCCCAGTCATCCAGAGAGTCCTGGTTGTCCAGGAGGTCCAGAGGTCAATGGTTTCTTTGGGGTTGGCCCTGGGGCGTCATCGGTCCTCTTTCTTTTCCGCTGGCTCTTTTTGGCCCACTCCTCCAAGATGTGCATCAGTGCCCACCAGACAGCATCCTCCCCAGGTTGACCATCTAAACCTTCGCTACTTCTTCGTTTGGCTCCATGCGTCCACGCACCACAGAACCGGGCACATATGGCAAATCCAAAGACAAGCTCGTCAGTCACCATCCAGAAGTCTGCTGACCCCAAGGGATTCTGCTTTGTCCATCCAACTTTCCGGCATTCCAGCACTCGAAATCAGTCCTCGGCGTGCCTCCGGGCTGCATATCATTGTGCTGTCACATCTGCAGATGGCCTCTGGACTTCAAGGCATGACGATGTGACTTTCATGGTTGGAAGAGTGCATTGCATTGTTGTCTAGACGGTCAGTTTCATTACATTGGCTAGATTCTGGATTGATGACTTACAAGTTCCGTCGTCAACTCTTTTCGAGAGCACATGGGCAACCACTCGAGGGCTCTCGTGTCGTTGTCCTCAGACGGACTCTTGTTGTCTTCGCCGCGTTGATCTGGCTGAGTAGGTTCGTTTCCTTCACCGGTGTTGGCTCCATTGTCTTCCCCACTGCCCGTCGAATTGCCATTGCCGTTTTCACCATCTTCATCATCGGGAAGATTGCAGTTCCGAAGCGTCATTTGCCGTTCCGTATTTTCCAGCCACCAGCGACCCAGTGTCTCCACTGCCCACCAGACAAGATCCTCTCCACACCTACGCGAGACCATGACATTGACGTCTTCCCATGTAGCTGCAATAGAGTAGATCTCGGCTACCGCATCCAGTCGAGGGCTATGTTGTGAGAACAGATTCAGGGCCTCCATCACGTCTTCGTGGAACCGTTCGGTGCCCTCGGCGGTGGTCATGATTGAGAGTGCCCTCGTGTTGTACCATATTCCTCGAATGTACTGTCGGCAGGTCTTCAACAATCCTTAGTCGACTCCCAAGATGGCTTCTGCCGTACACGGCGGCATGTTCTACAGATCGCCTCTTTCGAGAGACCGGTATCCCTATACAGAGGTCAGGTATATTCCTCTAGATGCCCGATAATACGTACTAGGTCACCGTCCACTGTCTCCCGGCTGATGAAGGGCATATAATCATCCTCCTGATCCTCGTCGTCCTCGTCTTCGTCATCCTCGTCCTCGTCATCATTGTCTTCATCATCCTTGTCCTCGTCATCTTCGTCCACATCATCGTCGTCCTTGTCTGTCTCCACCACCGGCTGTTTGTCTTTCGGCTGCTGCTTCGACTCCTGCTCCTGCTCCTCGTTGCTCTCGCTATCATCGGAGATGGTAATTGCCTTGATTACTTTTGGCATCTGGACATAGATCGAGCAACAGGTTTTGACCTTGGCCAACGCCGGCTTGCCCTTGGCAGGCCGGCCAGTGTCTTGATTCTTGTGGTCCTTCTTTGACGGATGGCCTCCAGAGCCCTTGGGGTTCCGTTGCTTGGGTTTATCAGTCAGTGATGCCACGGTATATAGGCTGTATCAAAGTAACCTGCCTTGGTAACCCCTGTTCTGGTTGTGACCAGAATTCGGTGGCGCGCATGATCATGTAGACATGCGTGAGATCGGTAGCTTGAGGGTCAGAGGTTGGAGATTTGGGTGTGGAATCGGTCTGGAAGTGGTAGAATCGGTGCCGTTGGGACGCCAGTCATTGGGGGTGCGAATGTGGAGCGTGTGAAGTGTAAGGAAGATGGAGGAAATGGGTGTGATGGCTAGAGATAGTCTCTAGATATACTACTTATCAGCTGCGACCGAGGGCATATGGATAGTAAACTCGATCTAGGAGAATTTCGTATCAAGTACCCAACTTCCGTCGGTATACCAATTCTATATCACCAGTGGAACAATGAAACCTGCCGGAACTGGCATCTCTGAAGGATATGTTGATAAGAAGAGCCGATTCATTGATTTGCGCACTTCTGGTAGATGAGAGATGGCCTTTGGTGATCCTTGAGACTTGCGATAGTTGATGGTCATCAACATCCTGTAGACAAAGAGAACGTTGAGAACTAGCTGACGTCAGTGTGCTGCGCACGTGCACCCACACCCGGATGTTCTGCTGGTACCCGTAGCTAACAAAGGCATGCTGTCGGCATCCTACGCCCGCTAGGCCTATGTCATCCACTGGGCTCGAGTCTGTCGTCAAACTTCATATGCACCGTCAAACTCTATATGCATCGTCAAACTTTATATAAACAAAGGATTAAATGATCGACAAGATGGCTCTTCTTTGTTCAAGCATTCCAGTATTCAACGCACTCTCTCACCTTCTGACAGATCTCGAGCGCGCTTCCTATGACCGCTTCATCAAATGTACCGCCATTGACCCATTCTTCGGCTTTCTTTGTGTAGGAACAGGCGACTTGGTAAGTGAATTTGTCCAATGGACCGCAAACACCCTCTAACCATTTGGCTGACCTTGAGCCATGCCACCAGCACGCAGACCACGGACTAGCACCCTAGATGCGCTCGAATGCCTATATCCTCACTGCATGAGGATGATTGTGCGGCGGGGAAACCATAAACGCCATCTGCGAATCAGCCATCAGGGTCAGCTGCCGCCACTGGCCAGCCATCGACAAAGCCACCCACCACGTTGACGACTGTACTCACTGCATTGGCAGAGTCCCACAGAAACCACCGAACTCGATGGGACTATCCGGGCCCCTGCACTCGAGGAAATTCCAGAAGCAACCGACTACGAAGAAGATGGACTGTACCGACGCGTCCGGCAATCTCATTCTCCAGCGTAGGAATCCGATACGGAGGAGGCTGACCATGGGGACACTCCAATGGATGAGGAAAATTGGGAAATTCAGGTATATCCCACGGTTGGGAGGACTTCCAGTGACGTTCCCGATTACGATGAGTTCCGAGATCCCATCAATAATCCGTGGCAACCCTTTCGTCGCGCCAAAGACTTCAAACAGGCAATCAAATTCGTCGAAGCCCACTATCACAAGTCCCAAATTGATCGCCACCTCAACGCAGGAGGATGCAAGATTCCCGAGCACGTTTCCTACACCACCGGATAGACGATGTGCAATCATATCTACGCGATGGATAACCAGCTACCGAAATGGAGAGCAGACTTCGTCTCTACACCAAACAGTCGGAGGTTATTCTATTTTCGAGACCCGGTAGAATGTACGTGGTACCTCCTTTGCCAATGCCCCTATAAAGACCACATGGTCTATGGACCAACCTGGGGTGTAGACGCAGAGGGTGATCGTGCGTATTCCCAGATGAATTCACCACAATGGTGGTGGGAGAAGCAGGATAGACATCCCCAGGGGGCAACAATAGTTCGACTGATCTGTGGATTGGATGAGACGCAGCTCATGGACTTTTCCGGCGACAAGCAAGCCTGGCCGATCTACCTCACCATTGGGAATATCCATTCCTCTATACGGAACAAATTCAGCTACCTTGCGCAAATTGTGCTTGCCTTCCTCCTGGTGCTGCCCAAATTCCAACGGAATTCCGCATACGATGACTGAGCCCTGAGGGATATAAACCACCAGGTGGTGTGTGATTTCGCCAAGATAGTGTTGGAGCCGGTACCGCGATATCCCGAGGGAGGAGACATCAATTCCGGTGCTCTGTGGCCTTGTTCCGATGGCAAAACGTGCCGTTGGTGGCCAATTCTCACATTCTGGTTAGCGGATCACATGGAGCATGCGAACCTTATGGGCGTCATGTAGAATGCTTGACCTAAGTGTCAAACTCGGAAAGACGAACTGGGGCCGCATATTCTTCTGCCGGACTTGGAATCCCTCCAGCAAAAGTCAGCAGTCTTCCAGTACAAATATCGGGAGTACCAGTATGCCAAAACTGCTAGCGACTGTCAGGCTATGAAGATCACCGAGGACTGGTTTGAGTCTGTCAGGGTGAGGCCGGTCCCGTGTATCGTTTGAGATCTTCCGCATGTCGAAGCTTACGACCTCCACCGGCATGATATCCTCCATAACATATACATCGGAATGTTCGATCACCTGGGGACCTGGATCGAGGGCATCCTACCACGCCATGGCAATGCCGCGGTATTTGATGAGATCCGGGCTGGCATTCCTCCATACACTAATTTCTATGACTGTGGCAAATGCTACCAGCAAATTTCGCAGTGGAGTGGTAAAGAGATGCGAAATTTCAGTCAAAATATCTACCCGGCAGTGGCAGCAGCATTGCACAACCCACTGCCCCGTCACCGAGCGGTCTTCCAGAGTGCATTGACCTGCGTTCGGTCACTGGTCCACTGGAGTTTTGTAGTACAATACCGAACCCACACAACCGAGACTCTCAACTATCTAGCCGACTATTCAGAGGCATTTTATGCAACTAAGGACATTTTTACCACCTACCGGACGTCAAAGGCCACAGACAGCATCACCTATGCACGTATGAATGACCAGAAGATACAACTCAAGGCCAAACATGCCATCGAGGATAAAGAAAGGGCCAAACGTGGAGACCCTCTGTTCCGCGCCCAAAAGGAACACCGCAAGGCTGAGGACCAAAAGTGCCTACAGGAATTCTACAATTTGACGGTACACGAACGTACCAGCTTCGACTTCGTCAAAATTCACCTCAACCTGCATTATGAGAAATCAATTCAGTGCTTTGGACACTTAGTCAAAGACAGCACCGAAATGCAGGAAATGAACCATCCAAAGATGTGTATGTGCCCTTGTCGCCGGCAAAATCGCAACTTTCAGTACGAACGGCAGATACTCAACGACTACTCACACATCCATGTTCTCCGGATGCGGTGCCTTCACCTCCGGCAGCTGGCTGAGAAAGGCCACTAGACCCCGAAAATCCAGGATGCACTTCAGTTGTATCGACCAAAAGATCAAATTGTTGTCAACAAATGCAACCGCGAGCAAGTGCCGATACCAGAGCATTTACCCCTCAGCTGCCACGAGGATGAAAGAAATATCCAAGTCTGTGGGCTGGGATCCCCCAGACAAAATGGGCTTCTTTGTCAAGAACGAGTATCTTCCAATGTACAACTTTCCACTCGTAGATTACATATATTGATACTATAGATACGGCTTTCATATACCCACCGCTGATAGGGGGAGCATCAGCAGGATGTGTCCCACCCAATTCAACCTACTCGATGTTCCCGTGGGCAACTTCCAGTCCTTCGGCGGTTGTGATTCCACTGCCCAGAAGTTGCGCTGCACGGACGACCAATCATTTCGCAGCGCTGAGCCTTGGAATGACTGTTTGTGGTTCCGGGTAGATAAGCCGCCGAAAGGTGATGTAGGAGACCTACGACTGGCACAACTTGTGCGGATAGTACGGCTACAGGATTCCCTATGGATGAGATAGATTGTTCTGTTGCAGGAGCCCCAGCATGAAAACCAAAGGCGTTTGTTTGCCTTCCAATGGGCTGCTCAGAGTCTCCGACAGAGTTTTCCATTGGAACCAGGCCGACCTTGTCGTAGTTAATATCAATTGCGTATGGGCGGCTGGGCACCTGATTCGCATCCCCAGTACCACATACTACTATGTTAATAATACTATCGACCTGGTCATGTTCAATCGTTTCTGGCCCAAACCACTTGAAGCTGAAGGAGATATGTAGACTGACGATGATGCTGCCAGGCCAGAGAAATACAGCAGGAACTGAATTGCCAGTGTTGACGAGGACGAAGAGGACAAAGAAGAGGAGGAGGAGGAGGATGTCGAGGAGGAGGACGACGATGAAGAGTAGGAGAAGGTACGGTCTCAACAGGGCGACAGGCGTCCTATAGCTCCAACCCTCCCGCGTTTCATGGCTCGATCTGTATGAATCCTGCGAGAGGTTACATGGCCTCTGACTCACCCACGATCCATAGCTCCATATGTAGAAAATACTTGACCAGAGGCATCAGTCCTGGCTCTCCCGCAATTCATAGCTTGATATGTAGAGAATACTTGACCAGAGGCATCAGTCCTTGCTCTCCCACGATCCATAGCTCAATATGTAGAAAATACTTGACCAGAGGTCTCATTCCTCCGGCTCTCCCACGTTCCATAGCATTACATGTCAAAAAACACTGGCCCCAGGCATCAGGCCTCTGGCTCTCCCGCGTCTCATAGAATCTAGCGCAATTTCTAGTCATTATGTACAATTGATATAATACTGTCCGCGTCCACACGCAAGTCCATAGGACTTCATAGTGCCACGTGTCAAATATGCTATGGGTTACCAGACCACAGTCAGCTTCTCTATGAGTTACGCATCAGGTAAGTTCATTTTTCCCGTTGAGTGGATCAGTCACTGACTGCAACTATTGTTACCGGGGTGCTTACACCTAAGTAACTGTACTTCTAACTATACTTTGGTACTTCTAAGTAAGTACTTGGTACACAGCTGTAGTTCCTATTGTAATTCCTTAAACGTATCTCCTGACAAAATTTATCGGAAGTCTGTAAAGATCATATACCCAAAGATGACAAATATGTATAGTCATATCAGAAGCTATTAGATGAATAGCAACTGAATCATGTCGTGGAGTGATACACTACTGGCAATACATATAACTCGTATGATTCATCTCGGGGATTAATATTGTAAAGTACGTTCATACAATTAATCTCGGAGATTAAATAATATTGTAATCAAACCAGGTAAAATTAATCTTTTGATTAATTAATCGTAGTGGTAGTAATTCTCCAGTTAATAGTGTAATCTATTTTGACACGTATCTTTTACAACCACCATGAACTAATTCCTTGATTAATCTGGTGTTCAGATACTATCGGCAATATTATGTTTTCTGCATAATCTCGCTCAATTCCATGTCTTTTACAGACTCAATCTTAGAACTAAATTCTGGGCAACCGGTATACTATCAATCTGTTCTTCTGCAACAAATCCCGGATCTTATTTAGGTGTCGATTGGTTCTTCCGGGATATTTGTTGCCAAGTGTTTTCTGTTTAATTTTCTGCAGTTTAAATACTTTCCCACTGCAAATCTGATTAATTATTGAATGCTCGCTAGATTCCTTAGGTAAGAATCTTGCCTTCGCCGAACGTTTGAAACAATTTCCTCTCGAGGATTTCGCAATATTCTCGTCTGCTGAAACTAGATCCAAAGAATTATCTTCGGGAATTAATATATCCTCAGATGAATTATTTGGTAACGGCGTAACTATGCAATCCCTAACGTATTCAGATGGGAACGTATTATACTGAAGGTGAAACTTAAGTATCTCTGTATATCGAATCATACTTGCCAGCCACCAAATACACCATGCGGCAAACTAATTATCTTATTTCTGAAATGGTCGTAGCAATAGCGCCAATGCACATACAATAATATCGTATTCGTTTAAGAATGTGCATTCGTTCATGGGGCGGGGGAATTGTGTATAATCTTGATAAATGATAGTAATATAGTTGGTAAAAATAATAATAATAAATAAGAACTTGAAAGTTAGTAATATTTCAGCTTCATCTTTCACAGGTTGGTATCATTCATAACTGTAGGGCTACCCTTCCAACAGCCGGAGCTGTTGTCATTCTTTTATAGCCTTTCTTGTACTACCGAAGTTTATGTCCGAACCTTAGCTATGACTTGATCTGTCGTATCACAGAGTACTCTTTTATTGCGAGCCAGGCTCAATGATAGAGGACCATGCATCCCAAAGGTTATCGTGTACAGGTATCATTGGTTCGTTTTTAAAGCATTATGCTCCCTCAAGGGTGCCAACCCCCATAAGATTTCATCAAACAGTAACTTCAACTTCAATATCTTGCAACTCGTATGTTTCGGATAGTCAAAACCTCTCTGTCACCTGACGTGCTTATTTGGAGGGCTTTAATCAGACTGCTTGATAAATTAAGACACAACCTTCACCATATAGGCTATTTGGCTTATCTGCTACAGAGACTTACGTGGCGGACCACCATCACTCTGTTGACATTTGACTTGACATACGACACCAGTATTATTGAACTGATAGTGATTAACTCTACTCGTTTATTCCCTGCCAGGGAGTCAGGAGTTTATCGGGGCTTATTGACTTTGCCCAATATCTTCATCAATCAGACAGATCATGCTCAGGTCGAGACTGTTCACTTTGACCAGGGAGTATATAAGTCGTTCCGCCCCACAAGGGATTGGCCCGAGGTCCGACTTAATGACATATTGGCTATCGTCTCCCTGACATGTCAGTCTCATTTTGGTGACTGCCGCATCTGGTCCCCTTAGCGCAGTTTGAATGAGTGTGGTAAGAAATAACTGGCATCAATATGAACACTGAAGGCTTATCGACTGGCCAAGGTTATTGCATCATCAAATCAGTTCTACCATAGTATGTGAACTTTCAATGAATCTGCCAGCCTTGAGACTCGCTGTCAAATCGACATGAGGTATGTAATGTCCCGTTAAAGATCATTACGTATGGCAGCTTACTACTTCATTATGAGATCGCCGTTATGTACTCTATGGTATTATGCAACCCTTTATGTGGATCTCGAAGTAGACTAGTACGAATACCACTAGTAGGGGAGAACCCCTAACAAGTATAGCCTGCGAATCAATTTGGAAATTTCAGTATCAGCAACTTCCTTTCAGATCCTATAGTAACACAGCTCCCTCTTGCTATACTCTGTGGAGCAAGAAAACAAACTGCATGTTACAGGGGTGCTTCCACCTAAGTAACTATACTTAATCATATCCAAAGATACTTTCAAGCAAGTACTAGGTACACAGCCGTGGATCCTATTCCTCAATTTTGTTACTATAACGTAAGGTTGCTGATTATAGAGTTTTGGATTTCCTCAAGGTTTATAAAGTCGACTTCTTCTTAAACTTTACTTTTTAGACTTTTCAAGTCTGGAGGCTTTGCGAGCCTTCTTTCGTTGCCTTCTTGACCGAGGTAAAGTAGCAACTTGTCTGGCTCTGGTCCTACGCAAAGGATCCTTAATATAGTTTTTCCTTTCCTGAATAGAACGACCAAGAACGAGCTTCGCCGAATCCAAAACACGATCCGCTCTTTTACCAAGCTCGGACTCAACTTCGGCCGTACTGATTATCATTCCTATTCAATCCGGAAGTATATGACTGAAGGTATTATTGAATCTTAATTCTTCTTGAGAGTCGCTGCGAATCATTGATACTCCACGTACGATAATATCGGTTCGTTTTTCAAGAGTATCGATATGAACAATCAATCCTTCCGTTAATCCGATAATGGAGGCAAGCCACCAAACACTTTGTGCCACAAAGATATATTGATGCTTTCTGGCGTAAGTAACAATCTTCTCCAACGCATATACAATAACGTTGTGATCATTTTCGAAGGTAATCGTCATTTGCTTAGGAGAATACTTATCAAGGTGTGGGGCTGCCGCTACACAAAGCTAATAGATTTTATATATAATAATAGGCAGTTATAGGTATTATAAAAACTTAATAACAGTTTTCTTTCGCTGGTAGGTATCGCTATTTGTTTCGCTGCTAGAGCTTGTTCTTTTCATGGCCGGAACAATGAGATATCTTATATGGAAGTTTCTCGGGTGTATACGCATGCGCACCCATGTTTTGTCTTCCATGATTGTGATAGCAATGTGTGCTGTGTCTTAAATTCTGAATGAACATCAGCAACAACCCTAGATTCCGTCTGAAAGACCCGGGTGTTCCGGACAGCTCTGACAGCTCCGGCAGAACCTCTCACCCTCTGACGGAGAATCAGACGCCACCCGTCGCCTAAGCGACGGGTCGCATTGCTTACATCCCTTGCGGCAGCTATTATACCATGCCTCTTATTCTAGCGATACGTTGCGTCGTATATTACGCTCACCACTCCGGTGTCAGGCTTCCTTTACTTTGCCTCCGGAATGTGGTGACATATACGCACCATCAGAACGACACGTATGTTACACTCTTCGCAGGGGTTGCAGTTAGGCTGTAGCCATTCACACAATGCCTGGCAATGTTTATGCCTTTCTTCGGCCGATAGCCACATGCTGCACTCTCATTTATGTTTAGCTTTGAGATTTTGTCACTTATTGCAATACAGTCTTCGCTTCGGATACATCGCTTGCTGTTGCATTTGCTTCGCCATTATTGTATTTTCCATGTCGGAAATATACCGTCCAATCTTCACACTCTCTAATACTATGCCCTCAGTCCTCCACATTCTGCGTTGATCCATCATCGGCTTGCGATGCTTCTTCCTCCTCATCTGCATCCGCATCATCGCCATCCTTGCCCCCATACCCGTCGACATCACTGGTTCCCAGATCAAACCTCTCGAGTTAAGTCGCGGCCCGTCGTCGCCGGCTGGCGGTGGGAATGGCATCACTTTCATCACCTGCATCTTCGAAATGCCCGCTGCCACCTGGCATCCGGAAATGCAGTTCGTCATGCGTGTAATTGTTGTCTATCGGGATGTTGTGGTCAGTGCTTCTGATCTCAGGTTCCTCAAGCGCCACTTCTGAGGTCAAATAGTCAAGAAGAATAGCATTGTCAACATGCGCTGCTTCCACGCTGATCACCATGGCAGGCGGTAGGCTCTCCGCCTGTTGGATCTGACTGTCGACTGTGGCAAGAGTGTTGTTATACACCCTCTGCTGGTAGCTCTGGGGTAGTGTGTTCCAGGTATTCACCAAGAATGTATACTTGTCTGCAACACCAGGCGAGGTTAACAAATTGCGACCCGTTACAGCGCAGAAGGATGCGATCTTACCACTGACATTCTTGCAGTTGAAGTAGTTCGAGCGATCTGCTCTGTCTGCTTTCAGCTTTGACTTGGAAGCTTTGGAATGAACACCTTTGTTCTTGTGCCACTCCAGAAGAGCATGGCGCAACGCGGTGCAGGAAATCATGATCAGTGGCGAAGGTATATGACCGTCCTTGTCGTCAATCATGGAATTATAGAATCCATCAGCATACTTACCGCGGTTATTCGCCTCATGATAAAATTTGATGTAGATAAACTGCGGGATTCCTTCCGCCAAGAAGTACAGTGGATGCTAGCCATTCGTTGGCAGCTTTCGACTCTCTCTGCGTTGTATTTGGACTGCGTACACCACCTTCCACACCCTCTGCAATTGGAAAAAGATACTTATTGTCTGCCAGAAGAGAATCAATGAATTCCAAACGCTCCGCGGCCGATTCACACCGGTGGAGATCATAAAGCTCTGCTATGTCATCCCTTGCTGATTGAATATGATGGGATTCAACTTTATGGACTTGTACTCGAACCTGGTACCGGTTTGAGCGTGTACTATCCAACGTTGGCCGTTGATTCAGCATACGTCTTTCAAGATCTCCTTTGTACGTGCCTCGAATGCTATGGACCAAATGTTGTTTTGCTGCATAGCGGTGTTCCAGTACCTCTCTATTATCTGCCAGTGTGGGCTTTCAGCTAATGCGTTCGAAACGGGTCGCGTTGCATAACTTACTGTCTCCATGTCAGTTGCACTCATACCCGGCCATGTGGTCCACATGTAGAGCTCCACGAGTCTGCCCGTTGCAAACACACGACGCGTCATGTCTGAGTGACCAAATAGATGGATCTCGCGACGGCCGGAGACCATTGATCGAGGTGTAGACACCGCCTGCGGTTGCAATTGCCACTGCCTCAGTCTCTGATTCTTTTCAGTTGCTCGCATTCGGAGTGGAATTGTAATGATCGCGTGGGATTCTGGATTAGGGATGGGGGTAGGCAGGATTTCAAGACCTCGGAGAGGAGTGGGAGTGATAACAATGCTGGATGCGTGGCTGGATAGAACGCGACACGTTGAGATTCCTCTGGGTGCTGGGGTGCTACGACTGCTTGTACCCGTCGTGGCGGTTGGAGTATTTATTGACCGTCGCTGTGTAGCGGACGGGGTAGAAGTCACGCGTTGATTGATATCTGCAACGCAAGAATTGTTCTGCGAAGATGAGGGGGTGGAGTTCTGTCCTTGGATCGTACAGGGTACAGAACTCCCTCCTTGAGAGGAATCCCTCTCGCCAACCGGTACGGAAACACGTCTCTTAGCAGGCGGAAGTTGAGAATTCCCCGAAGGCCCACGCTTTTGTTGATTCTGACGATTAGCAAGACTTCAAACATTTCGTACAACCGGAGTCGTGTCAGGATGAGGGCTTTGGGAATGCGTAGTGCAATATAGATGTTCGACATTGAGAAAGTAGGAACAACTGCCTGTGCATGCATGTGTAACGGCAGGCGAAGTAGACTCCTATTTGAGCGTCCATGGAGGGTTTCGACAAAAATGGGAGGCGCAGTGTGGACCGCGCTAGACTCTAAACCCTGACAATACTCGGTGATGAGATCCCTTGAAAAGCATTCAATTATGGGGTTAACTGCCATCAGATTAAACTCAGATTAAACCCAGATCAAACTGAGCATTGATATTCACTGTTACAGCAACGTCTGAAGGTCTATTTGCATCGCTTCAAGGGTGTTTATGACATCTTGGCGCGATTATCATCGTATTGCACTCGTTCCTGGCACAATACTTCGAACCATCGATTTTGTATACCTTCAGCTTCCCGGTGGAAATCCCCCTTTGGCAGAGCTACAAGCATCGCAAAGCGAACAATGACGTATTCTCTATCCTATGACATCAGTTGCGTGTGCTTTTTCCACTGCTAGGCGTTGGTAGCCGGGTTGGATGGTTGCACAGTTGGGACAACTTGAGAACTACTCAGTTTGCTCCAAAATGCACGAGGTATGAGCGGTAAAACTGATATATGATGCAAAAGCAACGCCCGGCGTGGTAAACTGTCCTCTCTGCGAGAACTAAATCTCGTCTCGAGGCTTGTCGTTCATGAGGTGCCTGGTAGTTCCGCAAGATGAAGGCAGGGCCGTTTTGTGTTTGTTAACCAACAAAACTCAAAAGTTGAACCTTGAACCAAGAAATTGCCGGAACTCGAGTATATATATCCCTTCTTCCCGCCTACACCACCTTTCTATTTTCCTCCCTTATTATACACACCGACAGCATCCTGATCTCGACATCACGTGACTTGCACAAAACAACACCTCTCATTCCAAAACACACCTGATAACCTACACAACTTTGTACTTTCCTTCTGGGCTTCCTTCCGCTACAACTGTATCATAATGCTAACGTTTCGGATGTAGATTCATTTTCAACTCACAGAGAGGGCACTAAAGGGCAGCAGCAAAGGAAAGGGGAAGGCTAGGGCAAAGATGCCAACATCGGTTATAAATTGATGCCTGTCGTTGGATTGGGACCGTTCAAAGGGATTCATCTCGGAACACATCCGTGGACTCATACGGATATACAATGTTTGCGGCATCAACGATGAGAGGGCATGGGACATCTTTTATGATATAATCTTTCTTGATCCAGTCAAGACTCGCTACTTTTCACAATTCCAGCTGGTGTGGCCGCACCGCAGGAGCATGAGTTCGCCTTTTTGGGAGTGGAGGGCTGCCTTCCGCTCATATATGGGGCAAATATTTGACAAAACCCGCGACCAAATGAACAATTGGAGGTGGGACAACCCCCCTGGCTTCGGGGATCGAATCAATCGCTCAATCCGCAGACAACCAGCTCGGGGAAAGTTTAACGCACTGGCGAGTGTTTCTCTTGGTACGGTAGCGATGATCTCAGGGCAAGATTGAGCCGCCGAGCTGTCGGCAGTACAAACTAGGCAACTTCCTGGCCATTAGACCACTGAATTGGGATGAGATAATCTACGAGGATGATTATGATGACAACTGAGTGGATCCCAGTGCGCCGAGCGGTGGAAGGAGCCGTCCTGGCAATGGCAATGACAATGACGACGGCGAGAGTGAGGAGGACACGCAGTGCGGTGAGAAAGGGACTGGGAAAGGGAAGGGAACCAAGGATGGGAAGGGGAAAGGGAAGGCGACTGAGGATGGGAAGGGGAAAGGGAAGGGGAAGGGGAAGGGAAACGGTAGAGGGAAAGGTATTGTGAAACACACCCCAGGAGGTGATGATATCTCTTGGGCCGTTGCTTTGCAGTTGCAGAAGGGAATGTCAGAGGCATACTTGGACATGGAGGGCTAACTAGAGCGGGTATATTTAGAGCCGGAAGCATCGCCCGCCGTGTTAATTTCCTCAGATGATGATACCGACTCTACCGAGTCGGACGGCGAAGATGACTCAGAACTTCATGTGGATATGGTCATGTAGGATGTGTGGACACACCGGACGGCGTTGACATCGACGGCGATGTGGATATAGTCAGGGACGGTGAAGATGAGGAAGATGAGGAGGAGGAAGATGAGAAGGAGGAGGAGGTGGTGGATGAGGATGAGGAAGAGGATGAGGATAATGGCAAAGAACCTCGAACGATTGGCCAGGGAGAGATGGTATATACATCGGCAGACGATGCTGATACCGTGATAGACGATGAGCCAACCGTGCTACCTGAGAAAGGCCAGGAGATGCTTGAGCATACCCCACGGCCACAACCTCCGGCACCTGCCCCACGGCCACAAACCCCGGAACCTCCCCCACGACCACGAACACCAGCGACTCATACCCTCAGTGGGCTGGAGTTTTTGGTGGTTGTGACGTCGCAAAAACCTCGCCCAGCGGCGCCAACACTACGAGAAGCCGAGGCAGCCGGAAACCCCTCGGATGTCGATGTCGAGCAGCAGCAACTCGTCGAATCGGCAGGTGGCGACGGTCTCCCTGATGGCCCTCTCCCGGATGGCCCTCTGGCAGATGTCCCCCTCCCCGATGTCCCCCTCCCCAATGTCCCCCTCCCCGATGTCCCTCTCCCTGATGTGCCTCTCCCTGATGTCCCTCTCGCTGAGGTGCGCACGGATGGCTCAGTAGGCGAGGAGTGAACCAGTCCTCGCGTCGCAGAGGAGGCTTGCGCTTGGGTTAGAGTCGCGATCTTGTCTTGTGAGTTTCCTTTGCTGTAATCTATTCATCTCAGGCACCGATTAAGGCACGCGTGGATGTGTTTTGTTCGTTTGGGCTAGGGCCGCGGGCTTATTCGTTTCCTTTGTTCTGATCTATTCATCTCAGGCATTGATTATTACACGCGTCGCGAGGTTTTTGGATCGCTCAGGGTGTATTTTTCATTTATTCATCGTATTATGGGGCATCGCGCATTCAGTGTTTTTGCAACCCCTGGCGTGATGGTGTTGAGGCTGAATAAATCTCTCAAGTATCATGAGCTTATACCCACACCAGACTGCTCAGGCCCAGCACCAGCTTTTGTCCCTTTCTACAGTGAATACTCCACTCCTCCCGCGTCGTTGACAATGCCAGAGAAGACCCCATCCCGTTGCCCCGAATTTTCATGCCGAAAGAAGTTCACCTCAGACAGCTGGCGACTTAAACATATCAAATTACACCATCCTGAACACCTTCAAGTTGGACAGAATCTGACTATTCGCTGCGCGCCCTGACGCGTTGAACCCGCTCAGCGTCATGAATTCAACGCTAACAAAGATTCAGTCGAAGACTTGGACGCGTTTCCCTACCTCGAACAGGTTGAGAACATTGCAGACTCGGAGTCTCAACCACCGCCACCTTTTCTGCTGTGGACGGAAACATACCCCGGTGCCGGTGCTCTGCTGAGGGATTACATTGCTGAGTCATGGGAACGCAATACTCAGGGTTTCCTTGAGACGAACCTACAGAACAATCCCTACTACCCGTTTGTGACACGTGAAGAGTACAAATATATCCAGTGTGGGATCAAGAAGCAGGGCATGAAGACGGACTATGACAACGTGCTGGAGGAAGAAAACACCGCTCCGCATTTGCCCAGCGTCAAAAACGGGGATGGCATGTAGACGCTTGTGGCTAGCATGCCAGATGATCTGGCTCTCGGGGAGTGGGAACTACACACTCTCGAGGATATGAGATGGAATGACAATCACCAACGCCCTATCGAATACTGGAGTCGAGACATCATCAAAAGCATGAGATGGTTGATGTGGCAGCCAGCGTACGCCAAGCATCTTATTTACGCCCCTCAGTGGTGCTGTAACAGTGAGACGGCACCGAAACGCCTCTTTACCGAAATGCACACTGCGGACTGGTGGTGGGAGACACAGGTAAGGAGAGATTCTCCAGGATCATAACGTCCTAATCGACATTGAGGCAACGCTCAGAGTGGGGGATACACTGGTTCCCTTGATATTCATGTCCGACGGAACACATCTCTCGAATTGTGCTGGCGACAAGAAAGAGTGGCCAGTATATATGACAATTGACAATCTATCTTCGAAGATCCGCCAGATGCCCTCAATGCACAGCGTCGTGATGGTCGCTCTCCTGCCCATTCCAATCAAGAACCGCACTATTCTTCAGAAGCGGCAGGATTAGCAGCGGCAAAAAAACTGAGAGGTGCTGAATGATGTACCCCGGCGGTTACTCTAGCCTGTCACCTTTAAGCACAATCCCAGCGCCAAGAGGGGGTATTACAACGTTCTCTGTGCAGATGGCAACTTCAGGCTTTGCAAACCGGTTTTAGCAGCATGGCTTGCAGATTGCCCTGAGTATAGCGACCTACATCATCTCGAGTGGCATGTCTGTTTTTGGTGCGAGTTTCCAAAGAATGAACTTGGAAAGTATGTCCCTCCTGACAAGCAACACCCCTGGCAGGATCATTACCTATATCGAACGCTCAGCGATGACAACACCAAGGCAGCCAATGCCGAACTCTCGTCGCGCCATGTTCATTGAGGATTCAACCTGTTTCGACATATTCCCTGTATCGTGAGCGACCTCCCTAGGCCCTACCTCCTCCATACAATGCAGATCGGCATGCTTGACCACCTCCAGAAGTGGATTTTCCACTTCCTGAAGAGGCACGAACGGCTCAAAAAGTACAATGCAATCTGGTTATCCGTGCCTGCTTACCACGACCTCACACCAACAAATACGTCATATGAAGAAGTTTCTCAATGGGATGGGAAGGAGGTGAAGGAAATGAGCCGGTACCTGCTTGGAGTTGTAACCCAGTCTCTACGAGGCGGAAGCCCCGCTCAGTATCCCAAATTCAATCACGCAATTGAGTGCATGTGGGCATTGTTAGAATTCTATATGTATGCTGGATATACATCTCACGACGATGCAACATTGAGCTACATGGAGGATGCCTTGCATCGTTCTCACACCATCAAAGATGTTTTCTTACTCGGGTGAGCCGGCAAAAAGGTGAAGGCCAAACCGAATGCCCTGAGAACGGAACTCGTGAACAAGCGAAAGGTAGCCGAGGAAACAAATGCTGATACTTGGATGCTGTCTAAGATGCGGCGTGAAATGAACGCCTGGCAGGATAATATCAGCCACGAGATGGATGTTTCCAAGGAGTTAGATGCCGACTTCAACTTTCCGAAGACCCACTTGATGCCTCATTGGGTCGAACAGATTCATCGGTACTGAGCCTTGCAACAGTATTCTGCCGAGAGACATGAACAAGCACATAAAACGAGCCTGAAGGAGGCTTGGAACACCACCAATCACAATCTCAACTACCTGCCACAAGTAATCACCTTTCAGCGTCGCATCCTCTGCTTCGAAGTCAGAGAGTTCAATCTCAAATCCCTCGCTCAGCGTCAGGAGAACAGCGCGGCCGCATGCAAAGTCCTCCCTTCCGGTGCTGATCTGGCTGCCCCCCTGAGCCCCCAGTCATATGTGAAGCCCGAATTCATGGGACCCCAAAACCGCCGTGACAGAAAGCATCCTGACGCTATGATCAAAGACTTCAGAGCATTACTCGACAATACGCAAGACGCAATGCACCGCGTGGCAATATACAGCGGCACACGGGAGGGTATCAAGCATAAGAGTCGTAACAAGACCTATATATTGGATGAACAACTGCACGCAATCGAGCTCTGTTTTTACCATGGTATTAACGTTCAAGTTGAGGGTTTAGATGGTGAACGCATATCTCAGATGTGTCGATGCACGGGAAGCCAGGGCTGGCGTGGAGGGGATGGACGGAACGACAGGGTGTGGGTCAAGCAACCCCCGGGGAGGTGTTATGGCACGCTGAATGGGCGTCTCCCGTGGCAACTGCAATGACTATTCAAAATCAAACTCCAAAACGAGGATGGAACTTTCGTTGAGTTCTGGCTAGCCCTGGCACTCACCACATTACCTGAAAACTCAGGTATCTTGGATCTGGTCTCGAAATTTGTTCAAGTGAGAAAAGCACCGGCAGCCGTTGTTTTGCAAGTCTTCAGCATGGGAAATGTTGTCGGCTGCGCACACGTAATTCCAGAGATAGCTACAAGTAGTAAGACAGGAGACGGATGGAACGAGCGATGGATTGTCAATAGCCACATAGATCTGGCGACTTGGAATGATGTGTATAATTAGTAAAGAGAGAATTGCATTTTGCGCGCAGGTAGAAGGAACGCAAGGAGAGATATTCGCAGTGTCACCCATTGCATTGCAATCGTGATGCAAGCACGTACCCAATGAACCCATTGCGACGTATTGTCACAGTGGGCCACATTGCGAGAGTGATTGTTCAAAATAGGAGACCGACAGAATGCGAAGAGACAGTGACGAAGCAATCGGAGGCCGATATACAACGCGACGTGTTGTATTGATGCCGGGCGCGGAGAAATCCGCCACCGGGGTGTCTCTGACAGCTCTGCCGGAGCGCTTCCACTCTGCCGGAGCCATTCCGCCCGAACGGAATATCTTTTTGCTAATGGTCGCATTCAGATATTCTACTGTTAATTCCAAAATATTGACTTTGGTATGTCATTGACTATTTGAGATGCATTGACTGCCTTTATACTCAAAAAGATGAGAGACACCATTCCGGCCCAATTCTAAAACTGAGCTTCAACAGAGCCTCAACGATTATAGGTCTTGTAAGTCTAGTAATTAAAATGTGATTTGGTCATTGCTATCCATAATCGCCATACTGGCTGCCTCTATTGGCAAGAAAGAAAGCCACAAGCACCCGGCCACATTTTGAAAATGAGCGTCAACAGAGCATCAACGAAATTTGGTGTTTCTTCATGGGCAATCAAAGTGGAATGTGGCCATTATTGTCTGTTTATGATGTTTTGACCATCTCTATTGGCTAAAACACTCATGAACTCTTGGTTGTGGCATTGTAAATGAAACGAGTTGTGACTGCCTGTGAGGCTGTCACGCGAATATCTCTCGCTTATCTGCCTATCATGGCTGCCAATTCCTCGTGTATAGGTGTCAGCGATCAAGAGCGATTTAGATTTCCCGAGATGGAAGACTAAAAATCGTTTACGCTCCGTTGACGCTCATTTTCAAGATGGGGCAAGGAGCGCGTTGCTTTCTCTTTTGCCTATAAAGGATGCCAATACTTCGATTATGTGTATTCACTATCACGTCACATTTTTATTACCTGACTTACTGAACCAAAAATCGTTGACGCTACATTGACGCTCATTTTCAAGATGGGGCAGGGAGCGTTTTGCGTTCTCTTTTCCCTATAAAGGATGCCAACACTTCCATTATGTATATTCACTACCAAATGGCGTTTTTATTACCTGACTTACATCACAAAAAATCGTTGATGCTCCGTTGACGCTCATTCTGCCATGGGCATATCCACACTATACCATCATTACATTTGGCGGAATATATCATTAACAATATTTTGACAGCCTTTCTGTCTTCTTCAGGTACTATCTTCTTTATCACTTCATTGTTCTTTAATAATACATATAAATAGATCCTTGAAAACATGCTATAAAGTGTCCGGGAATTGTAGATAATACTACACTCCAACATTACGTTTCTTATGATCCATATTCGTTGTCACCGGCAGTTTCACTCAATTGGCTCCTGGCGTCTGCAAAATTGATGTTAGCTGTATTACCATGCAGCTGATAGTGTAATAACCGGTGGATGTTCCTTCATCATTTCGCAAATCTGGAATGAAATCTTCATCGTGCTCTCTATCCTCGGCATATGTATCAAGATTGAAAAATTCAGCGCCGGCAATGGGAGCATGTTTATATTCATATCCGGTGGGCAGATTTGGGATTTTGGAACTTCGGGCGCAATTTTTGTCACCGGGTGGTGCAGGTGGCATTGTGGGTGGAGGTGGCGTCAGTTCTGGTGTCGGCTGTTTGCGTTGAACTTGAGGAGGTGTGTCCGTGCCTTTGCGCCTCCAGCGTGTCCGTGGATTCTTTGCGGTGCCATGTTGGCAAGGAAGGCAGCTGTCAGTGTGATGTTCATGAACCATCGCCAGGTGTTGTTCTATCACAGCTTTCACCTTTCTATGGCCAGGAAATGCAACACCGCGCTTCTTCTCTTCCCGGACTTCTCCACGAGGTGTCTTGATCAGGTGTTGCGTTTCCAGTATCGCAGCACGAGAAAACCCTCCTTTGGCCATTTTCGCCATATTGAAGGCGAGGCGCATGTCTGACTGTTGTAGCTGTACCCATCCTCCTTGCCTTGCCATAGTAGGAGACATGTTGAAAACCTGCAAGATATTAGTTGCTGCTTCTGAAAGTGAGAATCGGCGATTACCTCTACCATATATGCTTCTGTAGCTTCCTCTACGGTGTTCAAAGGCTTATGCGTCCATTCCCGGGGATGCTTAACACCAAATTTGTCCGTGAAAATGCCAGAGCTGACAACATCGTGATTTTCAATTTCCTGTACTGTGCAGACAAAGGCCTTCGTCGACCATGGGGGTTTCCTGTTACGGGCGGTGAGATATTGGTCACTTATCTCTCTCCATATACCAGCTGTTCATTATACAATCAATCGACAGGCATATACAATGTTATGGATATACTCACATCCACTCGCGTGCTGCTTCTGGTTCGTGCTGCTTCTGGTTTTACAGACAATTTTTAAATGAGCGTCCTGGGTCACGTTTTCGGTGGCTACATTGGCAGCTTCGCGGTGGACTAACTGGTGTCTGCATTGTTGCTGTGCACCATCAGGTGACGCATTCGATGAAGCGCCCATCGTTTCGCTCGATTCGGATCCGCTCTCGCCTGCCTGAGGTCTTTGTGTATCCATGATATGCTGGTGTGGAAATGGAGCAGAAGATGATAACCAAAAGAAGTGGGAAGTTCTGAGGAATATATAGTTAGCTTCAAGTCAAAATAGACTGACCAACCGCCAACTTGGACGTTCTACTCATGATGAATCTGCCAGCGTTCAACTGCAGGTTGCAGGGGTTTCCAAAAGTCCTGCGATTTGAAGAGAGTCCGTCCGATGTTATATGTTTGCTTACAGAGATATATTGAAGTTCACGACAGCCGAAATCTCATTAATGTTACATATAAACAGGGTAATCGTTGACGCAAAGGACGTCTGGTGATGATTGTTGCAAGAGATCACCGGGATCGTACATGAAACTGACACTAACAATCGAGTCATCTTGTACGGTTAACATGACTATTCCCAATTTAGTGATGGTCAAAACACAGAATTTGCTTTGTTTGAGTTGATCAAGTGTACCAACCTTGACATAAAAGACGCAGCTTGCCTCCATATGGTCCATATCTTGCAACATCCAACATCTCTCCCAATAACAGTCAACACGAAATACAATGGTCAATGCTCTAAAGACGAACCGTTCTCCTGTCCCAGCGGTCAAATATGGCAAATCGACGAAGCAGTCCACACAACAACGTCATCAAGCGAATGAAGGGAAGAGTGGGTTGGAGGCAGAAAGGGTCCGAGCCCTTGGAGCATTGCATAGCTTGCGATCCAAAAAGAAGCTCGCAGCAGAGATAAAACGATATATGCACTTTTTGAGTATTGAAGAGACAGAGCAATGGATGGAGGATTATGTGGAGAGAGAGACTGCGGTGGCAAGAAAGCGAGTTGAAGATGCAGAGACAGCGATTAAGCAGAAGCAAGAAGATATGAGCAATGTTGAAAAGGCGGGATTGACCACCAGAGAGCCTGAAAAGACATTTGAAGAGATGCTGAATACTATCGGAGACAGTCTGAGTGATCGTGCAAGTTCCGACGATGAGGAGGATGCGGAAGATGAAGAAAATGTTGATGATTCAGAGCAGAGCAAGCTGAGCGAAGATGACGAACCCGGCTGGGTGATGGGCACAATCTCCAACACAGTGAAACGCCGCATGGAGAGGTTTTGGCAGAAGCAGATGAAGCTTGACAAATTCACACAACCGGGCTGGGGGGACGCGGCCGACTACATCCACGAAAGATATAAGAAGTCCGGAACGTCCAAATTGAAGGTTCCTGCAGTCATTAAGTACCAAACGGATCATGTTTCAGCGGCACCTCCCCCGACAACATTTGGAGAGCTATTAGAGACTCTTGATATCGTCTCCGGAATATCGCGAATGCTGCAATGAACTGCTCGACCAGGAAGTTGCCATATGAGAGTAGGCTCAGGGAAACCAAAGTCGCCCGAACGCATATCTTCTCTGCCGCCCGGCACGGAGTCCGATTCGTCAATGATCACGTAGCCGACGCCGATTCAACCGGTAAGCGCCAACCACTGTATATTGCCTCCCGAGCCAATAACCAAAATAAAATCAAATTCGGACGAAGAAATGTTGACAGCTCCCGCATCTGCAGAGGAACAGATAGACAAACTGAAATTTTTGATGATGTAGAGCTGTGAAAAGCAATTTGCGTTTCTATTTTGCTACGTGTCAGCTTTGCCTTGATTTCAGTGATCAAATTGTGAGACCTGATAATTCGTCTGTGCATGTGCAATGGTCGTATGCACCATTCCAACGTGGTAGACTCTAAACCACGCCACACGATGACCAATGAGCCGGTTATCATCTTTCCTGTTACTGCTACTTGCGAAAGCAAAAACTAAATTAGTGACGAAATTTACCAACAACTTTTAGGTAAGTGATGTTATACAAGTCATTGAAGGAGCGGTCAAAGCACAATACGAACCGGTATGCATGACAACCATCATGCTGCATTCATCGATGCATTCAAATGCACAACTTTCCGCTTAGCCCTGGTCCACATGGTTGAGATTTTGAAAATTGCTTATCGTTGGTGATGGAAATGGAGGAAAAGGAGCTGGATCAGGAATGGTGGGACAGTCAGGCGATATTAATCAAAGATCAGTGGCTGGGTCTGCATGCTGCTAACTGCTGGCCAAAAGGGCAGGAATGAGATATGGCTACGTCATTTATCGCTCATATCACGCATGAAGTAGTGAATCAGATAGTGCGGGGCGACAAAACATCGGAATGCAAAATATACTATGTAGAAAAGAAAGATTGGTTGTCAATAATTCCAATATACCCTTGGACTACAAAGATTGAGCATACAGTGACAGTTAGGCAGTGTGTAATGTGAGCGTCAATGGAGCGTCAATGATTCATAGTCTTTCACATTCTGCAATCAAACGGCTACATTGATGCATCCTGACAAAGTGAATGTATTGGTCATTTTTCTGTTTAAAAGGACAAGTGAAAAGCTCGTTGCCATACCCTAGAAATCAGCGTCAACGGCACATCAACAATTTTTTGTCTTGCGTCTTGGATAATCCAAACGCTGGGTAATCACTGTCACTCATATTCGGAGTATTGGCTGCCTTTCTAGGCAAATCAGCTAGGGATGACATCGCGAGTATCCCCTAAATATGAGCGTCGATGGAGCATGAACGATTTTTGGTGACGCATTTGGAATAATCCAGGGGCTGCGCAATGACATCTACCTATATTGCATGTATTGGCCGCCTTTCAACGCAAAAACGCTAGAGAGGACATTGCTAGTATCTCATAAAATTGAGCATTAATGGAGCATCAACGATTATTGATCCTGCATCTTGCATAATTGAAGGGCTGTGCGTCAGCTTCAATCCATAATAGAAGTAATGGCTGCCTTTATAGGCAAAAATGCTAGCGATGATATCACTACTGCCTCCTAAAAACGAGCATCAACAGAGCGTCAACAGTTTCTGTGCTGGCGCAGTAACCTACACAGCAACATACTGCATTGTGTTGTACCGAAATTGAATTATTAACAGTCAGTCTTTCCAATACGTCCTCGTATACAACTACACAACTATGCATGCAATGTCTCACAGGGCTTATTTCATTGTTGCTCGTAGCTCTAGAGTGAATATTTAGGAACCAGCAATCTTCTTGACAATACCATACCTATTGACATCCTTTCAATTGCAATTACCCAGCCATCTAATTCCTACCGTCATGTCGGATTCACAATCTTTGAATTCCTCGTTGCTAGAGGTAATGATATCTTCCACAAATGAATGTGTCTTTATTCGTGATTTGAACAACCTTACACTACAAATCATACTCAAAGTTCGGTGGGCTTATATAAATGTGGGCTCGAAGCTTTCTATTGCTTGGAAGAATTCTAGACATGCGCCTTCATGGCAGTTCTATTTGCATTGCGGAATTGAGGAGACCGGTAGCCATGGCATCATATGTATCATTTGTCATAGAGGTCTCCGCCATCCATCAGAACATGGGACCAGCTCAATGGGCGAACACTTGCTGGCAAAAGCGCACATCGCAAAGTTGAACGAATTAACAGAGTCGAAGGTTACTGAATTGACTAGCTGAATGGTTGATCAAGCAGCACTGGCCATATTGATGAGGCATGGAAGTCATGGGATTACAATAGTAAGTCCTCAAGAGAAATTCATTGGCGACATTGACTTCTAAGCTAGAGTGACTGTATTAACAGACAAAACGCTCCAAACTAGCAGCTAAGAACTTTCTGACCACCGAATTTCACCAAGACGCTTGGAATTGTTACGTGGGTGCTTCCACCCAAGTAACTATACTTAATTATATCCAAAGATACTTTCAAGGAAGTACTAGGTACATGGCCGTAGATTCTATTCCTCAATTTTGTTATTATAATGTAAGGTTGATGATTATAGACTTTTGTATTTCCTCAAGGTTTTTTAATGTCGACTTCTTCTTCGACTTGTACTTGTTAAACTTTTCTAGTCTAGCCGCTTTGCGAGCCTTCGTTCGTTGCGGTTCTGACTGAGGTATAGTAGCAATCTGTCCGGCTCTGGTCCTGCGCAAAGGATCCACAATATAGTTTTTCCTTTCCTGAATAGAACAATCAAGAAACAGCTTGGCCGAATCCAAAATACGATCCGCTCTGCTATCAATCTCGGACTCAACTTCGGCCATACTGAAGATCATTCCTATTCTATCTGGATGTATCTGAATCAAAGTATTACCGAGCCTTGATTCTTCTAGAGCGTTGCGGGGAATCGTTGATACTCCATGTACGATAATATCGGTTCATTTTTTGTGATTATCGAAATTAACAATCTATTCTCCTGTTGATCTGATAATAGAGGCGAGCCACCAAACACTCTGCGCCACAAAGATATATTGATGCTTTCTGGCGTAACTAATAATATTCTCCAACGCATATACAATGACGTCGTTATCGTTTTCGAAGGTAATCGTCATTCACTCAGGAGAAAACTTATCAAGATACGGGGCTGCCGCTACATAAAGGTAATAGATTTTATATATAATAATAGGTAGATATAGGTATCATAAAAACTCAATAACAAACAATGGTTTTATTTCGCTGGTAGGAATCGCTGGTTGTGTTGCTGCTAGAGCTTGTTCCTCTCATTGCTGGAACGATGTGATCTCTTATATAGAAGTTTCTCGGGTGTATACGCATGCACACCCATATTTTGTCTTCCATGATTGTGATAGCAATGAGTGCTGCGTCTTAGATTGTAAATGAATGCGCCTAACAGTGATTGCCACGAGTTCCCAAAGGTTAACGTGTTCATGGAATGTGGTTTCAAAGCATTATGCTCCTGATAAGAATCAGGCCATCCATTGCACGAGATGATATATCAGATCATAACTTCAACTTGGACATCTTACTACCCGTTTGTGACAATAGTTGGAACGTCTGCCACTAAATTAGTGTACAGCGCGTTTCGCGAATTAATGCCTCACCTTAAAGGCTATTTGGCTTGCGTCATAGATTTAATCAGCGACCAACCGATACTATGCCAACGTAGAACTTGTCGCGCCAGCTAGTATATAGTATACTTGTCCGACGTTTCAATGTATACTAACTCAAACCAATGGGCCGGGTTGCTTCAGGCCTCATATGTTCAGCCAACATCATAATTCCCTCAGTTAGGTCATGCTAAGGGCGAGACCATTCTCTTTGACCGGGGAGTACCCTGGTTGTTCTTATTGCCTGAGACAATAAGCCAGAGGTCCCACATAAGTGCATATTGACTATCAACTGTTGTGGTTGCGTGTCGGAGTAATCTCCAGTCCAATCAAACTGTCCCGCTAGAATCTAGGATATCAACATGTTTGATAACAATACGCTCAGCAGGAGTTACTTCTTTCGATCTGGCAGCATCGTTGCATCATCAAATCAGAACTACCTTAGTTTGTGTTCTTACAATGAATCTGCTATGCACATTTAAATCCATATTCAATTGACGCGCGACTCTTATAGCTACGCAAAGAACCATAAGACTAGTAACATGCAAAGTCATGAATAGGTGTTATGCTGATCACGCGACTAGACCGAGAGTAACTCCGTGACCAGTATTCATATAACTAATTGCAGTACTATTATCGCTGTTAAGGGAGAACCCCTAACAGGAATCACTACCCGATGTTAGGATTTGTTTCGGCTCATATACCATGTAACGCTATATCAAAACTTGAGCTACGGCGGTCATATAACGCATTACGCAGTGAGCTGGTGCTGCCATCAGCGGGCACCCTTAGCAACATTTGTCGGAGAGAATACTCACTGACTGTGTATGCAATTAAGAAGCAGTTGCCACGAAGGAATAAAGTTAGTTTAGCTTTGGACGGGTGGACAGCAACAAACAAATTAGCAATAACATCGGTCGTTGCATATTATATGGATCGCAATTGGGCAATGTGGGAAGTGCAACTCACTTTCGATGAGGTCAATAGCCTGTACTTCTTCTATTGCAACAGCTCATTCAGGATAATAGGTCAAGGGTCGACATACTGGAGCAAGGCTAGCCACACATTTGAAGGAAGTTCTAGATCGTTTTGAGCTTACTGACAGCTGCTTGCTTAGAATTACAACTGATAACGCCTCCTCAAATTACTCGATGACTCAGGAACTACAATATACACTTCAGGCCTCAGGAATCGAGTGGCCTGCATCGAGAAACCACATACCATGCATGATGCATGTCATTCAGCTTGCTTTAGGTGCATTCATGAGCAGTTGTGGTGTCAAAGGCCGTACAAAGTCGTGGGAAGCACATGAGCGTGATCAGCAATTTGGAGAGAATGAAAGCACACATATTGGGAAGAGTCAAAGACTTCGAAGAGAGGGCAACGCTAGAATCAATAAGGGGTCTGCTATGAAACCAGATTTGGCCAAGATAATTGAGAAAGTAGGTATTTTGAGATACTCTGAAAATTCTGAAACTGACCATCGTATAGCAGCGAATGCTAGCTGTGTTGATTACGTTGACACCTGGTTGTCGAAAGGAGTCTATTGACTGTCAAAAAGCTAAAGTACGAATTGCAGTCCTTTCTATTATTGATGTGGAAACACGGTGGAATTCAATACAGGAGTTGCTTGAGCGAGCCTATCAATTACGAGAATTCACCCGCAAGTGGCTGAAGCATCCAAAATACAGCAATCACTGTTTACTGTACACAACAGAGGATGAAGGGACAATCATCAAGTACGTCATGGAAGTGTTAATGCCATTCCAATACTGGACTCTGTGGATGTCGAAAAGACATACGGTCACACTGCATCACGTTATCACCATCTATAATGACATGTTCGATCCTATGGATGGCGTTTCGTGAGCTTCAGGTAAGAAGAGAACTCAGTGGAAGGAAGATTTATACTTCTCTGTGAAGTTCGCGCGACAGGAGCTGTCGAAATACTATGCTGAAGTCGCTCCAACGACGGGTATGCTTCTTATTATTCTGGATCCTTTTCGCAAGTTGCGATTGTTTAGGAAATGGGACAAAGGAATGGATATCAATCCTGAGGACAAGACTTCTTATACTGCCCAATACAAACAGGCATTTCTGAAGTATGTGGAGAACGAATACTGCGCCAAACACAGACAATAGTCGGTCACTCAACATGAACAACTACAGAGCAATGACATCATCCATTCTGCATTGCCTTCTCAATCTGGTCAATCATCTTTTGATTCATATGATCTGTCCAGTGGAGATGAAAAATACTTAACCCCTGGAAATTGGGCTGAAATGACACCTGGATGGAGCAATCCTGCAGCACGCTTATTGACCACCACCAGGCTCTATTTGAAATCGCTGCCTCACTCACCAAAGAACTGGGGGCAAGTTGATCCGAATCACGATGATCACCACTTGGACCCGATGGAGATGAGTAGTACACTTTGGATCCCGGATATCGCGCAATGGCGGCGACAGCCAGAGGAAACGCACTCAAAGTACGCTGATCCCTCCAATGTCGCACGGGACTTATTGTCAATCATACCGCAGGGTGTCAGAGTGGAGGCCAGTTTCTCCTTTGGACGAGATGTTATCGGCTGGAGGCAGTCAAAACCCACAGGTGAGACCCTTCGGGAAAAGGTTGTAGTAAGGCAGTATGCTCGCACTGATAATGGGATATTGGCTGGCGATGGCCCTGTATTGGAAATGTCAGAAACCGATAACGACTTGGAATTGAATATAGAGCCAGAGGAAACGAAATTGCACACAATGGCCAAGGTCCACAACTTTTTGGAGATGTGGCAGGCCAGCCAAAACCTACGTACTACACAGAAGGCATCACACGCTCAAAACAAACAGAAGACAGCCATAGGATAAATTTCAGATACTGAAGAAAGCGTCAAAGCATCCTGGTCACGCTTTCAACATGATGGTGGGGCTGCAATTAAATTGTTGGAAAGATCACCGTTGCCACCAGCTTTGTCCGCAAAGGAACTCGCTGGAGGAGAAACTCAAATATTGAATGTTCCCTGAATACGGAGAATCAACCATGATCCAGTCGAAAGTGATGACCCAGTGCACCCGAAACCTTTTCCGACAGTGAAAATTGGCTCAACTGGAAGGGTGAGTTGGATCATCCAAATGAGAGTGAAGACAATTGTAAGGCAGACAATGAACCAGATGTAGAGCAAGACAAGTGCTTCGAGGATCCGGAATGCCCTGAGCAGCGGGATGCATGTGCTGCTCCAAATGTGCCTGGATTGATTCGGCCAACAGGGAGATCAAAGAAAAAGACTGAAAAGGGGTTGGTGACCGTCAATGCTACCGAAACAAGGAGGATCAGAGGAAACAGAAACAAGTAGGACAGAATAGGACAATCTGTTTGCAGCAGGTCCTTTATGTTGCTTGACTGAGAATTTCACTTAGAGAATTATGATGGGAGGATATTGACCAGTTATGTCTAAATGGTAGTTGATAAACACAAGCATAGCAGGCAAAATGTGTTATTCAACGTGATACATACCTTTCGATACAATGAGAGCGACCTATGCCAGAATATTACTAAGGCTACAGGATCTAGTCATGATCAGCCCAAAAAGCATCCAGTAGGTTTAAATAATCATCGGTACAATTATCAATGGCAGCAGATTTTGACTAGACATTACATCAAAATGAGCGTCAATGGAGCGTCAACGATTTTTGGTCTTGTACATAAGGTAATTGAATGCTCAATTGGCCACTGCCATGTAAAACAAACGTGATGGCAGTCTTTATAGGCAAAACAAATAGCAACTTGGTCACTGCCCCATTGTTAAAAAGAGCGTCAACAGAGCGTCAACGATTTTTGGTCTTGTAAGTAGGGTAATTCAACATTGATTTGGTCTCTGCCATTCAAAACCAACGTATTGGCAGCCTTTATAGGCAAAAAAGAAAGCGACACGGTCACTGCCCCATTCTGAAAATGAATGTCAACGGAGCATCAACGGATCCTGGTCATGTAAGTAAGGTAATTATGATTCAATTCGGTCGCAAATACACATAACCATCATATTGCCAGCTTGTATAGGCATAAAAGGAAGCGGTACGGTCACTGCCCCATTCTGAGAATGAGCGTCAACCGAGTGTCAACCGAGTGTCAATGGAGCGTCAACGATTGTTGGTCTTGCATCTTGGTTAATCTAAATGTCGCTTGGTGGTACAGATTCATATGCCAAGTAATGACTGCCTTTTCGGCCAAAATAGTACAATATGTCTTTGTTACCCCATGATGAAAAGAGCGTCACCCGAGCCTCAACAGTTTTTGGTATTGCATATTGGGTATTCTGCGTATCGCGCAGATATTAGAGCTCATAACAGAACTATTGACAGCCTTGTTACTTAAAAACACAAAACAGACATGGAAAAATACTGATTCCAAAATAATCAATATTGCAATGTGCAAAACATGCAAAAAGTCATTGTTGGATGTTGAAAATGCGATTTTGATAAGATACTATTATTATACAGCAAAAACAAGAGCATTAGTTGAATCTACAGATGGCCCCGCTGGACAACCTGCTGACAACCTGCCCAATTCAGAAGGGTTGGGAAATGTCCATTGAACTGTACCCGTATTGACGGTTCGGGTTTATAGACGACCCGGACCCAAAGCGCCAGTCCAGAACTATTCCTAACACTACCCTTAACAAAAGAAACCCCCAAAAAACAACATCCAAAACTTTTACACCACCCCATCACTCAACTCCTCGTGATCTGAGTTCTCTGCCTCCTCCACCACTCCAACAATTCTGCCAACATCTGTACGAAATAAAAATTCCATCAAAGCCCGCGAACATTTTTCTTCTGCAAAAACGAGAGACATTGGCAATGAAACCTTTGGTTTTTCAAAACCTTTTCAACACCCTCATACCCATCTTCCCCTTCTTGCCAATTGATTCAAAGCCTTTTGTGTTCTCGTTTCCATCTTTTACACCACTCAAATAGGTGGTCTCTTGTCTGATATTCATGCCCATGCCACATGATCCAAGGGATGTTGAAAATGAGAGAGCGATTACACCGGGAAAAATAACCTTACCCCACAAGGAACTCATAGAGAAGCTGTCTGCGGGCCGGTAATCCATAGCATATTTGACAGGTGGCACTATGAAGTCCTATGGACTTGCATGTGCACGCAGTCAATATTATATCAATTGCACATGATGACCAGAAATTGCGCTAGATTCTATGAGTCGTGGGAGAGCCAGAGGCCTGATGCCTAGGGCCAGTTTTTCTAGACATGAAATGCTATGGAATGTGGGAGAGCCGGAGGAATGATGCCGCTGGTCAAGTATTTTCTACATATCGAGCTATGGATTGCAGGAGAGCCAGGACTGATGCCTCTGGTCAAGTATTTTCTACATATCAAGCTATGGATCGTGGGGGAGCCAGGACTGATGCCTCTGGCCAAGTATTTTCTACATATCGAGCTATAGATCCGGGGTGGGTCGGCGGCCTGTTACCTCTGGCAGGATGTACACATATCGAGCAGAAACATGGGAAGGTCGGAGCTATAGAACACCTGATGCCCTGTAGAGACTGTACCTTCTCCTACTCTTCATCGTTGGGCTCCTCCTTGTCCTCCTCCTCCTCCTCTTCTTTGTGCTCTTCAGCCTAGTCAACAACACTGGGAATTTGGTTCCTGTGGTATTTCATTGGACTAGCATTGTCATTGTCAGTCTGCATGTCTCCTTCAGCTTCCGGAGGTTTGGGCCAGAAACGATTGAACATGACTAGGTGGATGGTATTATTGACATAGTAGTATCTGCTACCGGGGATGCGAAACAGGTGCGCAGCCGCCTATACGCACTTGATATTCACTACGACAAAGTCGGCCAGGTCCCGACGGAAAACTTCGTCAGAGACTCTAAGCCGCCCATTGCAAGGCAGACAAACTCCTTGGTTTTCAAGCTGGAGCTCCCACAAAAGAACAACACATCTCTTCCATTGGCCATCCTGTAGCCGTAGAATCCTCACAAGTTGTGCCAGTTGTAACTCCCCTACATCACCTTTCGGAGGCTCATCTACCCGGAACCACATGAAGTTGTTCTGAGGCTCAGCAGTGCGCAAGGATTGGTCGACCATGCAGCGCAACTGATGGGCAGTGGAATCGCAACTGCCGAAGAACTGGAAGTTGGCCACCGGAAGGTCGAGTAGGTTGAATTGGGTGGCACTCATCCCACCAATGCCCCTACCATCCGTGGTGGGTATATTAAAGTCGTATTCATTGTATCGATATATGTATTCCACCAGTGGAAAATTGTACATTGGAAGACGCTCACTCTTGACAAACAAACCCTTTCGTCGGGGGGATCGCAGCGCACGGACTTGGATATTTCCTTCATCCTCGTGGAAGCTGAGGGGTAAATCCTCCAGTATCGGCACTTGCTCATGGTTTCATTTGTTGACAACAATTTGATCTTTTGGTAGATACAACTGAAGTGCCTCATGGATTTTGGGCGTTTGTGGCCTTCCGTAGCCAGGTGCTGGAGGTGGTGGCACCAGATCCGGAGGACATTGATGTGGGAGTAGTCATTGACAATCTGCCATTCGTACCGAAAGTTGCGATTTGACCGGTTGTAAGGGCCCAGAAACCTCGTTGGATGATTCATTTCCTGCGTTTTGGTGCTGTCTTTGACTGAGTGTCCAAAGCGCTGAATTGATTTCACATAATGCAGCATGAGATGAATTCTGACAAAGTCGAAGCTGGTACATTCCTGTACCATGGGATTGTAGACCTCCTGTAGGTGCTATTTGTCCTCTGCCTTTTGGTGTTCCTTTTGCGCAGAAGACAGTGCTTCTCCGCATTTGGCCCTTTCTTCATCATCGATGGCATGTTCAGCTTTGAGTTCCTTCTTTAGGTCCTTCATGCATGCATGGGCAATGGTGTCTGTGGCCTTTGACATCCGGTAGGCGGTAAAAACATCCTTAGTTGCATGGGATTCCTATACATAGTCCGCTAGATATTTGTGAGTCTCAGTTGTGTGGGTTCGGTAGTGTACCAAAAGACTCCAGTAGACCAGTGACCAAACGTAGGTCAATGCTCTCTGGAAGACCACTCGGTGCCGGGGCAGTGGGTCGTGCATCGCGGCTGCCAACCCCTGGCAGATGATCCGACCGAAATTTCGCATCTCTTTACCACTCCAATGTGAAATATGTCAGTAGGCTTTGCCAAAGTGATAGAAATTGGGGTATGGAAGAATGCCAGCCCAGATCTCATCAAATACCGCGACTGTCATGTGGCGTTGTAGGAAGCCCTCAAGCCAGGTCATCAGGTGATTGAACTTTCCGATGTATATGTTATGGAGGGTATCAGGCCTGTGGAGGTTGTAGGCTTCGACATGTGGAAGATCCCAAATGATTCATGGGACCAGCGTCGCACCGATGGATTCGAACCAGTCCTCAAAGATCTTCACAGCCTGACGCTCGCAGGCAATTTTGGTATTCTGGTAATCCGGATATTTCTGTCGGAAGAAGGTTCACTTGCGCTTGTGGGATTACAAGTCTGGCGGAAGAATATGCGACCGCAGTTCATCCTTCAGAGTATGACACTTAGGGCAGGCATCGTACTTGACGCCCATGAGGTTCGCATGCTCCATGTGATCCGCTACCCAAGCCACAAGAATTGGCCAGCAATGGCGCATTTTGCCATCAGAACAAGGCCACAGAGCACTGGAGTTGATGTCTCCTCCCTCGCGACATCGCGGTACCGGCTCCAGCACTATTTGGCCATATCACACAGCATGTTCTGGTTAATATCCATCTGGGCTCAGTCATCGGACGAGGAATTCCATTCGAATTTTGGCGGCACCTGGAAGAAGCCAAGCACAATGTGCGTAAGGTAGCTGAATTTGTTCTGTATTGAGGAATGGATATTCCCAATGGTCAGGTAGATCGGCCAGGCTGTCTTGTCGCCGCAGGAGTCTGTGAGCTGCGTCTCATCTGATCGACAGATTGGTGGAACAATTGTTGCCCCCTGGGGAAGTCTATTCTGTGTCTCCCACCACCAGCCTGCCGAATTCATCTCGGAATACACTCGATCTCCCTCTGCGTCCACGGCCTGGGTTGGACCATAGACCATGTGGTCTTTACATGGGCGTTGGCAAAGGAGGTAGCACACACCTTCTACTGGGTCTCAAAAATAGAAAAAACCCCAACGATTAGGCGTGGGTATGGAGGCTTATCTCAATTTCGGTAGCTGGTTATCCATCATGTAGATTTGATTGTACAGCGTCCATCCGGAGGTGGGGGAAAAGTGCTCGGGAATCTTGCATCTGCCTTCGTTGAAGTGTCGATCAATTTGTGATTCGGGATAGTGGGATTCGAAGAATCTGATCGCCTGTTTGAGGTCATTGGCGGAATAGAACAGTTGCCACAGGTTATAGGTGAGATCCTGGAACTCATTGTAATCGGGATCATCAAAGAAGGTTCTCCCAGCCGTGGGATGTAACTCCATTTCGGGATTTTGCTCGTCCATGGGAGTTTCCCCAGGGTCAGCCTGCTCCGTATCGGATTCCTGGGCCGGAGAATAGAGTTGGGGGAGGTGTCGGTGGAGGCCATCGTCTTCGGAGTCGGTTTCCTGTGGAATTTCGTCAAGTGCAGGGGCCGGGATACTGCCACCAGGTACACAGGTTTCTGGAGGACTTTGCCGACATGGGGAGTATAGTCATCGACCCAGCGGGTGGCATTGTAGATGGCCGGAGGGTGGCGCCTATTGACCCTGATGGGTGATTCGCAGATGGCATTTAAGGTTTCCCCGCCGGTCAAACATCCTCATCCAGTCAGGATATGGGCATTCGAGTGCGTCTAGGGCGCTTAGCTGTGGTCTGCATGCTGGTGGCAGGGTTCAAGGTGTGCCAAATGGATAGAGGGTACTTGCAGTCTGTTGGATAAATTCTTTTCCCAAGTTGCCTGTTCCTGCAGAAAGATAGCCGAGGAATGAGTCAATGGCGGTAAGTTTGATGAAGTGGTTATAGAAAGAGTGCTCGAGATCTGTCAGAAGGTCAGAGAGTGCATTGAATAATGGAATGCTTGAACAAAGAAGAGCCATCTTGTCCATCATTTTATCCATTGTTTATACAAAGTCTGACGATGCATATAAAGTTTGACGCTGCATGTAACGTTTGACAATGCATATAACGGTTGACGATAGACTCAAGCCTGGTGGATGAGATAGGTCTAGCGGGCGGAGAATGCTGACAGCTTGGTTTGGTTTGCTACGGGTCCCAGCGGCAAATCTGGGTGTGGGTGCACGTGCATAGCAGACTGACATCAGCTAGTTCTCAACCGTCTCTTTGTCTAGAGGATGTTGACGACCATCAACTATCGCAAGTCTCCAGAATCACTACAGGCTGTCTTGTATCTACCAGAAGCGCGGAAATCAAAGAATCGGCTCGTCTTATCAACATATCCTTCGGAGATGCCAGTTCCAGTGGGTTTCAATGTTCCACTTGCGATATAGAATTTGTATCCCAATGGAAGTTGGGAAGTTCATAGGAAATTCTCCAAGATGGAGTTTACTATCCATTTGCCTACAGTCGCAGCTGATAAGTTGTATATATAGAGACCATCTCTAGCCATCACACCCATTTCCTCCATCTTCCTTACACTTCACGCACTCCACATTCGCACCCCCGACGACTGACATTCCAACGGCACCGATTCTACCACTGCCAGACCAATTCCACACCGGAACCTCTGACCTCTGATTGTAAAGCTACCAATCTCACCCTGACTACATGATCATACTTGCCACCAAATCACGGTCACAACCAGAACAGGGGTTACCAAGGCAGGTTACTTTGATACAGTCTATATATGGTGGCGTCACTGACTGATAAACCCAAGCAACGGAACCGCAAGGACCCTGGAGGCCACCAGTCGAAGAAGGACCACGAGAATGAAGACACTGGCAGGCCTGCACAGGGCAACATGGGGTTGGCCAAGATCAAAACCGGTGGCTCGATATATGTCCAGATGCCAAACGTAATCAATGCAATTTCCATCTCCGATGATTGCGAGAGCAACGAGTAGCAGGAGCAGGAGTCGAAGCATTAGCCGCAAGACAAACAGCCGGTGGTGGAGACAGACGAGGACGAGGACGACGAGGATCAGGAGGATGATTATATGCCCTTCACCAGCCGGGAGAAAGTGGATGGTTACGTAGTAAGTAATATTGGGCAGCAAGAGGAATACACCTGACTGCCGTATAGGGATACCGGGCTCTCGGAAGAGCCGATCTGTATAATGTGCCGCCGGCTGTGGCAGTTGCCATCCTCGGAGACAACGAAGGATTGTTGATGACCTGCCCACGGTACATTCAAGGAATATTGATCAACCCAAGGGCGCGCTCAATAGTCACCACCGACGGGGGCACCAGATCGTTCCACCTAGATGTGACGGAGGCCCTGAATACGTTCTCACAACATAGCCCTCGACTTGGCACAGTAGCCAAGATCTACCCTTAAGCAGCTACTTGGGAAGACGTCAATGACGTGGTCTCGCGTAGGGGTGGAGAAGATCTCGTCTGGTGGGCAGTGGAGACACAGGGTCGCCGGTGGGTTGAAAATACTGAATGGCAAATGGCGCTTTGGAACTGCAATCTTTCCGATGATGAAGATGATGACAACGGCAATGGCAATTCAAAGTGCGGTGGGCAAGACAAGGGAGCCAACACCGGTGTAGGAAACGAACCTGTTCAGCAGGATTACCGCGGCGAGGACGATGACAATCTGTCCAAGGACAGTGACGATCCGTCCGAGTATGATGATACCCGAGCCCTTGAGTGGTTACCCATGTGCTCCGAAAAGAGTTGGCTACTGAACTTGTAAGTCCTGTATCCGGAATCTAGCCAATGTAATGAAACTGACCGTCTAGACAACAACACAACCCACACTCCCAACCAGGAAAGTCACATTGTCATGCCTTGTAGTCCGGAGGCCATCTGAAGATGTGATGGCACAATGGAATGCAGCCCGGAGGCAAACTGAGGACTGATTTCGAGCATTGGAATGCCGGAACGTTGGATGGACAAAGCAGAATCCCTTAGGGTCAGCAGACTTCTGGACAGTGACTGACGAGGTTGTCTTTGGAACGGCCATACGTGCCCGGTTCTGTGGTGCGTGGAAGCGTGGGGCCAAAAGAAGCAGTAGCGAAGGTTTAGATGGTCAATACGGGGAGGATATTGTCTGGTAGGCACTGATGCCTATCTTGGAGGAGTGGGCCAAAACAAGCCAGTGGAAATGAAAGAGGACCGATGACACCCCCGGGCCAACCCCTCAGAAAGCAACAACCTCTGGACCCCCTCGAAAACCGGGACCCTCTGGACAACCAGAACCCTTGACTCCTGACTCTTCCATTCGCACTCCCACAGTCGATTGTAGTCTGTGGCTGATCCTACTCCCGCACCCAATCCCACTCCCGTGGCTGATTTTACTCCCGCAGCCTATCTGACTCCAGGAGTTCGCCCTCATATCATTGCAAGTCCTCCAGTTTGCCCTCCATCAGTTTGCCCTCCTCCTGTTTGCCCTCTTCCAGTTCGCCCTCCTCCTGTGGCAGACACCCTGGGTGGATTGTTTGGTGGCAGGTTGCAGGGTTTGGATGATCACAACCCACCAGCATGATGGGTAGCACACAGTAGGCCGATCTGGCACCACCGTGCAAGAAATGTCGCCAACTGTGGCAGTTACCGCAACGATGATGAGGATACTATCCAGATTCGGAATTTCCGGTGGTCTCATGGGACTATCTGGGCGCCGAAGTTGCAGGACGTGAGTTTATTTGGCCAGCCTGGCGCGATGTACATCGGCCTATTGTCTAAGTCCGGTGGGCTTCCATGGTCCTTGCCTTGGGAGAGACTGGTCTTTATCGAACGGGACGATGACATCTCAACTTAGCTCCATCTCACCTGGGACGAAGATATCCTGAATACGGTACTCATTGTGTTGCCTCAGGCTGCGCCTGATGCCGATGGAGGTAGGCTTCTGGCCTCAGTTAGGTGGATCCTTTGATGACTGCAGTCAACAGCATTCACCTGGTTGATGAACCTCCTCTGGCTTGTGCTATAGACAGTGGGTTTTTGAATTGATTGATGTGTCTTTGGGGTAATTATTATGGGATGGTATTCCGCGGGCTTTCGTTTGGTTATCCGCCAGTCATGTATCAAGGGGCACTGTTCATGTCAGTTGGAAGGTAATTCGTTGGTTTTTATTTGGTTATCCTACCTGTCTTGTATCTTGGGGCCGTTTATCTGGCGTTTGGATGGTATTCTGTTGGCTGTTATTTTTTGTTTACTTGTTTATTGTCGTTTGAATATCATCAAGTCGATTTCCTTACCCTACCTATATATCATATCTCTTCCGTATCAATCTTATCTTATTGTTATCCAATGGTTTGTGCATCACTACCAGTGGGCTGTGAGGCTCATCCAGGGGAATAGCAGTATGAAGATCTGGATCAAGCTCGTCTAGCAGAATCTAGGTGATCGAGATCTGGATCAAAGACTTTGTCGAGCAGGAACAAAGTTACGGAGATCTAAGTGGTCACCTAGCGGGATTAAGGTTGTGGAGATCTGGATCAAAGTCTTCGTCCAGCGGGAACAGAGTGAAGGAGATCAAAGTGTACGCCTAGTGGGATATAGGTTATGGAGATCAGGATCAAAGTTTTCATCCAGCGGTGTGGTGAGATGGCGGAGCTAAAGGGCAGAGAGCTCATCATCATCACTCCGCCGTACCTCTCGCAGCATTACAAAAGGAAATCAAGAGAAAGAGCGGTTCTGGCTCGAGGAGTGTAGGAAGTGGGTGAGAAGGTATGATACTACCTGGCTGTGAGGATCCACGCAATTGCGTGGATCCACACAGAGTCTCGGAAAGAGCGAGTGAGATCAAAAGATGGGAAATATAGAATGTGTAATTCGTTGTATAATTAGATGAGATGATATGAGATACAAGATGAGATGATGCAAGCTATCTACCCCGGGGTCACCCGAATATATAGTCCCCATCACTCCGTCCACCTCCGCTACCACTGTATCTCCGTACATCTGCCGTCGCCCTGTCTGTTTCCATAATCCCTGTATCTCTGTACACCAGCCATCGCTCAGTCCTCTGCAAAGCTGTGGGGCGGTGGTGGTGAGAAACGGATTTTTCCGTCACAACCGGAACACTGTTACGGAGATCTGGATCAAAGTCTTTGTCCAGTGGGAAGAATGTTACGGAGATTGGAATTTCAGTTGTAAAGATTTAGATCAAAATCTCCGTCCAGCAGGATTATGGTTAGAGAGATCTAAGTGTTCAACTAGCGGGATTTATGTTATGCAGATCTGGAACAAAGTCTTCGTCCAGCTGGAACAAAGGTGCAGAGATCTGGTTCAAAGACTTGGCCTAGCGGGAACAAAGTTTCGGAGATCAGACTTTCGGGTATAGAGATTCAGATCAAGATATCCATCCAGCAGGATTCAGGTCACGGAGATCTAAGTGTTCGCCTGGTAGAATTTCAGTGATGGAAACCTAGGTCAGGATCTTCATCGAGCGGGAACACAGTTATGGAGATTAGAATTTCAGTTGTTGATATCCAGTTTACAATATTCATTGAGCGGAATTTGATTGAGAATCACTGAGGCATGTGGAAGATCCGGACCCCAACTTGATACATATACTATGACAAGTGCACTCCACACGACACTCTCCCTTCCTCCTCCTACCTATTTTGCTATTCTTTCAACACACCTCATCCATTACCTTCGAAATGGCGAGAAGAATCATTCGGAGACCCAGTAGCAATGCTCGGGCCAGATCCAATGCCACCAGCCAATCGACGTGACTGCTCAAGGAAAACGAAGATATGGAGGAAGACAAAGAAATCACTTCTTCTAGAAGGGAAGATGAGTATACTAAAACCCCATGCCCTTCATCTAAGTCCTCATCTCGGCCGCTGGTAAGATTATAACCTGTGGCTTGGGTGCCATGCTGATGTGGAATAGAATCCACAAGATGTCGAACTCACAGACGACCAACTCTCAGATGTACCGGGCAATTTTGAGGATACGGATGATAAACCTATCTGGGTCTCAGTCACTCCTACTCCAAACTCTCTAAAGTCGAAAGCAGCCACTGGACACTTGTCGACGACTGCTCAACAACCACCAAAGCAGACCTTATCAAAAGCACCCACCAGATGCTCGTCAGGCTCCTCCTCATCATCGCTGTCGGTGGATAATCCCCTGTCAATGCTGGCGTCTGGTCCAGTTAGTTCCCAGCAGAGTGATAATTCTCGTAGTTGGGCCTTGATGCCTGTGACCTTCCATTCAAGCCATCAGCGTTCCGAGCAGAAATGTGCTGCGGCTGATACTGATTCCGAACCTCAGGAGGCCAAAAAGACTACACGGGGGCAGAAGTCAAGAGGTATTGACCAGTTCATGGATATACGGGTTAGGCAAGTTGCGGAACAAGCTTCCATAATGATCAGGCGGAGGACATTGTTCGATAACCCCTTCCTGGAAGATGTTGATGAAATGGCTGCCGCTTTGTGGATCAAGGCCCAGGGATTGTGGAAATTCGATGACAGTGTCCCCCAACAACTGGCGCATAAACACGTGGCCGATGGAAGTCCCCTAGACTTTCTTTGGTACCAATGTTAAGCACCAGCCACAGATCAGAGGATTGCACTATTCCATGCGAAGCACCGCAGTCTCACAGATTGGCATAACACTGCAAGAGATTTACCCACTACTGGAGATGGAGGCCCAGAAGAGGCAGGGTAAGGTCCGCTGGTTACTCGACAATGAACGAGATATCTTTGAGAATAAAGACGTAGAGGCAGGTATCATACGTCCACTGGTAGGAATAATGAGGATATTTGTCCTCAGACTGGCAAGGCGCCATACGTTAGCAGCTACATTGCCACTGCCATTTACCAGTGTTTTTCCCAGGCGAACAAATCCCTGGGCATCCAAGGTTCGCGCTTTCTGGCGCAAATGTCACCCTAGTTCGTCTGTCTGCTGGCAATCACTCTCCAGTGGCACTTCCACACCTATGTTACCACTGGCAGCGCTGTACAAGCGCAGAATTGAACTCGATAAATGCCGGCGGTGAGTGAGCTTTCGAATAGCCGCTGCACCATAACTGACCGTCACAGCAATATACGAGAGCCATCAGGAGATGTGGGATACCGCGTATATGACGCCAGAATCGTCAGACATTGCCATGGCCTTAATAGGACATAAGGTTTTGGATATCAGAAGACAAAACGGCAAGGCGGTGAAATGTATACGCCTTCCAAAGCCGACAGCATTCCCGGCATGCGAGGATAACCTCGGCAAGATTAACAAAAGACTAGCGGCTTTAGAGGGGCAGCAAGACTCGGATGAGTCTGAATGCTAGCCATCATCTGTAAGATAAGGAAGTATTACCGAGGTCACGTGCCCCATGCTAAGTAGTTTAGAGTGGAATGCACAGAACGTGGTGTAGTATTGCCACTAAGGTTCTAGAATACAGTGTCTGTAGGTTTGGCTAAGGAATGGATTTCAGTTTTGCAGTGTGGAGTTATGGTTTGGCTAAGGAATGAAATTTAGTTTTGCAGTGTGGAGTTACGGTTTGGCTAAGGAATGGAATTATGTATGCAGTGTGGGGTTATGGTTTGGCTGATGGACTAGACGTGCTGCTGAAAGTATTTTATTCGTTAGTGAAAGTGTAAGGGCACGTACGCCAGCGTTCGGCCTTGTAGGCATAAGTATGGTAATTATAGGTATACAGTTGGAAACGTGGACTCAAGTGATAGTTGAATGGCATGTAGGTAACATTATCGCTAGAGATTGAAGTCTCGTGGCGAGCCGACTATTTAGAATGGCCGTGACCCGGCCACAGTTACGTGTCACCATTACATTATCCCTCTCTTTAGGCGTAGACCTCCTGGGCTGTAGAAACCGTTCAAGAGGAAAGGAAAGTAAAGGTAAGCAAGCATTATACTTTCCTGCCAAGTACATACTCGTACGAAATTGTGAGTCCCGCTACCGATTGGTACAGCTCAGTGGCGACCTTTTGGCGGATCCAGCACAAGGGGAAACTCCAATTCCATCAGCAGGTGGTAAAAACCCGTGCCGACGGCATTTGTACCATGCCGAGATCCAAAGAAGAGAAGAAGAGAAGAGGAGAGAAACAAGAAAAGATCCAACAGTGATCCCGTCCTCAATTATCCCAACTTCCTAACCCATGCTCCAATGACCATCCATACCTGTAGCTTGTCTATCTCGGCGTAGGTTATTGTCGCAATTGTCAGGGTGGTAGAGAGCTTCTGCTCATGACTTGGTATCAATGGGAGCTTCCACTGCCGGCATCGGTCATAGCCGTCCATCGTGTACGTCAATTGTGTCTCATTCGTCGATATCTATTACCTAAGTTTCTCTAAAATGGTGATACTTAACAAGTTCATGCACGCCTGTGCTCTCTTGAGCCTTCATGCGGTGCTTTCGCATGCTCTGTAGAATATCTCTTGCAGCCGGTAGTCATCGGTAAGTGGCATTGACTTCCAGATGCTGCTTGACTAGGTAGTCGACTTTGCAAGTCCGTTTCGGTGACCTTCCGGTCGACTTCATAGTTGCTCTTAATTGGCGGCCTCAGTAGAATCTTGGTCGAGTTGGTAGACTTGATGTTCGACTTCTCGATAGACTTCTCGGTCGACGTCTCAGTGCGTGCCGCGGTAGATTGCATCCCGGTGGGCTCTTGGCTTGTCAGCAGGACTTGACTGGTTGACTTCTCAGTAGACTTCTTGGTCGACATATCAGTGTGTCTCGGTAGACTGCCTCCCGGTGGGCTTTTGGCTTGTTGGCAGAACCCATTTCTTTTGACACGTTCATCCCCCCTTTTGGAGATTGTAGCTCCGTCGACGACTTCGACTCAAATCGGTTGTTGACGGCCATCGTGCTTTGGTACACATATGAACTTCGGTAAACATTTGGTGAGCTTTGTTGACTGACATGTCTGTCGGCAGCCTTCGCCTCTGGACTTCGGGGGTCTTCGACTTGACTTGTCTTTTGGCTAGTCTTGGTCGACTTGCTTCGTCTCATTTTTGCACTTGCTCTCGTCCCATTTTCCTACTCGCTTTGGCCTTTCTTTTGACTCGCTTTGGTCATTAACTTCGCTTGGTCTATTCGCATCGTATCATCGGGCTTTGGCCGTGAAATGGTTGACGCATTTAGGGGTACGGTGATCGTGTAGACTTCGATAATTGGTACTGAAGGTAGCTGTCGGTATTTGAACTTGTCTCAATCGACTGTAGCAATTGTTCTTGAGGTGGGCTTATCATCTTCCGGATCCTTGGTATGTATGTTGATTCTTCTCTAGGTACGTTTATCCTTGCTCTCTGTGTGCATTTATGGCCGCTGGACTTCTCTGTCGTTAAGCGAATTCTGGTACTTCATTCCAGCACCTGAGGTAGGGTCATCCCTATCTTTATACGTCGTTGCTCTGCCGACAACTTATCTCCTCTATTCAGTATTGTAGCTTCATCTTATGGTAGCTAGTGCGTTCGTCAACCCGATCAGCATTAATCGGTGCTCGAACTGCCTGTACCGCGGATTTGTTTATGTCACCTTCCTTGATTCATATGAGGTGATAGGAATTCCTGAGGTCCTGTCGAGCATCCCCGACATCAGTGGGAGAAGATATCAGTTCTTCACTGTGGCTTTATTGAGAGCTCGGTAGTCTGTACACAGCCTCAGTCTGCCGTCCTTCTTCGCAAATGAGATCGGTGCTGCCGCAGCCGGTGTCTATCTCTCCCAGCTCTTGGTCTCACTCTCTCTTTCAGAGATTTCGTTGATCCACGCAATTTGTGTGGTTCCTCATGGCCGGGTACCCTGTCATTTCCTCTCACTCTTTTCCTACGGCACTCTTCCTCACCAATTCCCTGTGGATGCCTTTCAAGGTGCAGTGCAAGAGTTGCCGTATCTTTGCTGCATACGTTCACATAGTCCTTATATCTCTTGAGGATACAACAATTCTTGATATTGCACTGGGATGCGACCCCCATCATCTGTTACCATCTCCATGTTAACTATGTCTGTTTCTACTCTCATTAACCTTTTCTGCATTCTGCATTTTAGCATGCATTGGCGGAGTGGAGATGGGTAGGGGTCCCGGGATAGCTGGATCAGACGATTCGACACATTAAAACCAAGCCCCATTGACCAGTTTCTCCCTTGGTGTCTCGGCGAGCTGGTAGCAGTCATTCAAGCACCGTCACTGTGTCACTCTTCTGCCGCAACTACCGCCGCGGCTCCTGCTCGCGCATTCAGCATGCTGGGGTTTCTCTCACCTATGGTGATTCCTTCCAGCGATGCTCCCAGCAACCCTGGACATTCAGCAAGTCATATGGCAAATGCCTCGACCACCTCCTCACTCGCTCGGAGATGATCAAACGCGGTAGCCCTGAGAATTTGTATACGCGGAGAAGGCTCAGAATTTTCGTTACCTCACTGCGTTCCGGCAGAGGACTCGTGCAATCCGCTTCCGGAATCTTCGCCTGTTGCGGTCCATCTGGTGCTTGCCAGGCTGTCAATCGACCGTTGCTGCAGTCGATTTCCGGGTCTCTTGCCCTGGCAAGCCCAAGACTAGGTTGTATGCCTTCATTAGGATGATTAAAACCTCCGATTCATCAACCGGTGTAAGGTGTTTAAATACTGAACCAAGAGACTGGCGATTCGACTCTTAACATACATCATCACCAGGCCAGGGTGGAGGTGAATGCTGGTTCGTATGGTAGCTCAAGTATCCACAGTAGGCTCGGTGATAGAAGATGGTCATTGCACCGCAGTCGATTTCTGCTTTGACTCACTGCATGTTGCCGTGTACATTTAGTACAACAGTAGGTTTTGTGGTCCCCGCTGCCCCAGCGAGTGCATTGCCGGTTTGCCTTTCGGCTTTCGTAGACTTCCTTTGAAAGCCGCGGTGCTGGTGATGAGTTCACACGGCTGCCTCCACTGGGCTTATCGGACTCGACCGATATGAATTCCCAAAATCGGGATTGTTGGGGTTATTAGAAATGCATTTGGTGTTGCTGTCCTCCAAGCTTCCTCGAGGTTGTTAGAGTTGTAGGTGTACATGCCAATGGAAGTCGATGCACTTCACTCAATGCGAAGGGATGTAGACACACCTGTGCTGATTTGCAATTGTCTTTTGACTTCGCCTTCGGTTCTTGGTAAAGCCGATTCAGGGGTAACATCGCGCCATGGATTGTAGGTTCACCAACTAGTGATGACGCTTAATTGACGTGTAGGAATGGTGTTCGACTCAATATGTCAATCGTATTCGGTTTCTCTCATTGGCCAGATCGAATAGTCGCGGCCTGTAGTCATGACAATTGTTGTCATTGCCGGTGACATGCCATGAGGGTGCGCAATTGAATGATGAAACGATTGATATCTGTGCTTTCAGTAATCATGATTTGATATGTCGTTTTTCAGGCTGTAATCTCGATTGTAGACTATATGATGTGGCGCGTTGAATGGTACGGCGATTGTGTAGACTTGGACAATGGGTGTTCCATGCAGCTGTCGGTATTTGACGTTATCTTGATCGACCATATGCAATGAACTCTTTTGACCTTTGGTGCAATTCAGAGTCGATTCTGGCGAACTCGTATGTGACATTTCCAATACGAGTAAAACTCGTGAATCCAGTGAGCGATACGGATCCATATACTGAAAACGTGATAATGGTGTACGAGCATGTACGCCAGCGTTCGGACTTGTAGGCATATTTATGGTAATATAAGCATTCGGTTGCAAACATGAACTCGAGTGATAGTAAAATGGTATATAGGAAAGATTATTGCTAGAGATCCAAGTCTCGTGGCATGCTGAATATATAGAATGGCTGTTACCTGTCCACAGTCATGTGTCGCCATTACAGAAAGCTTATATGTTAGTGTGAATTGTATCGTGCAGTAGCTCCCATCCAGCTACCGGAAGTTTACGATCATTGTGCCATAGCCCTCGTAGAGTAATGCAACTCTGTGACCATTGTACCATAGCTCCACTCGGAATTGTACAATAACCCTCATAGACTACCACAACACTATGATCATTGTGCCCTAGCTCCACTGGAAATTGTGCCATTGCTCTCGTAGACTACAGCAACTCTGTGACCATCGGACCATACCTCCACTGCAAATTGTACCATAACCCTCATAGACTACCACAACTGTATGATCATCGTGCCATAGCTCCACTGCAAATTGTGCCATAGCTCCACTAGAACTCCATTGACCTTTGCGCCATGGTTCATGCGGAGATTCAGTGAATATACCGATAGCAGAATATGATGCCCATTCAAAACATTCATCGCTTTGGTGTGGACACGACTTGAAGTGGCCGCACGCCCATTGTGCTATCGCAAAATATCCCTCCTTCTTCCGGCGGCATAATCAAATCCTGTAGATGGAGCGTGGGCTCGACTTGTAGTTGCTGTGCACTCATTGTGCAATTGTAGGATATCCACCCTCCTTCTAGCAGCACTGCAGCGTTCTCTATACATGTAGCGGCCGAATACAACTAGTCATAGTGGAAAATACAGGGCTCAGTACGTCCACCGGATAACTGGATATCTGTTCTACCAATGCATAGAGCCTGCGGGCACGCACAGAACAAGATCAGTCCGATGGTAATCGCCTCATAAACCCACCGGTCGTAAATGCATCTGTAGGCCCACCCGCAGATCCCTATGGACCGACTATGAATGAATAGAGGCTGCGCGTCGCACAGGGGTCCACGGGACGCTTGCTATGAGCTGCGTGTGTGCGCGTGTGTGCGTAGCGTGGTCTATAGTCGATTTGCACTTTTGCCGATGTAAACACTGTGCAAATGTGTGAAGGACGATGAGAGAAATCCTATAAAAGTGGCAGGACCCATTTTTCGAAAAAGTGAATCAAGGTGTGGCTTTTTCCGAGGACCTGCCAGCTTGCAAAGGTATAAGTAGCTACAGAACTGTCAAGATGCTTCTTGATGATATTACGACATTTCACTTTCCTAACGAAACAGGGATATTCATCAACAGTGTCTTTACTGCTCAAATATGTACTCCTACATCAGCGCTTTCACCACTCACTTCTGTCGCGACCACAATAAGAGGATAGTATATGTATCAGCCGAACAACTGCCAGATGATGGATTTGCGGTCGAGCACGATTCTATGTTACTTCCATTCGTTCATGATCTGCATCCCGACCCTTTTCTGCACCCATCTGACGATGATTCCAGCGATACAGAAGTTGACAGCAAAAATGTGTGTATCGATCCAGAGCAACTTCCAGTTGTGACACCTTTTTACAGTACTCCACACTTGAGCAACCGTCTAGCCAGCAAGCCTATTGTAAGAAGTATTTCGATATCTTCAACGATAAAATAGATCCATTGTCACTGTTTTCTTGCCAGAAGGAGTATCAATTAGCACACTGGTGTGTCGAGCGCCACTTGAGCAGAGCTGCTGTCAATGAGCTTTTCAGGAACCCTATGATGGCAACTGTCAGCAACTTCACTTCATCCCCCACTTTATTCAAAAGGTTGAACAAAATGTCCCACGTGATGGGGATCGACTCTTGGAAATTGGGCAACGTGTGTGACAATCATTTGGCCAATGCAAACAACCTTCCCGACAATGATTACCCACGTTTCTTTTACTGCAATTCTGTTGAATGCATTCACTTCTTCATGCAACAGCCTGCATTTGGGGAATATAAGTTGTATGCTCCAGCAAAGGAATTCAATGATGCTGAGGAACCTATCTACTCAGAGATGAAATCAAGCGACTGGTGGTGGAATGAACACGTCAGTTAGTTCAATTTCATCATAGCTACAATGATTTTGACCACTTCGATAGCTATGGCGGCTGCTTGGAGCTACAATTGTCCCTTTATTTGGCAGTTCAGACTGGACTCATCTTACCAACTATCCAGATTACAAGAAGCAATGGCCAGTATATTTGAGTTTTGGAAACATCGACACGATGATTCGATCAAAGCCTTCCAATCTTGCAAGTGTCCTTGTTGCCCTACTTCCCGTTCCTCTGAAATATCACTTTAAATCACGTGGAAAAAGAACTTGCATGAAGGAACAATGTACCCACAATCGAGAGGTTTTAAGCAATGTCTTTGAGCTCGTTTTGCGCCCTCTCGACCCACTTTTCAACACTGGAAAGCTTATGCTTTGTGCAGACAGTCAGACGCAGCAATGTTATCCTGTCATCTGGGCATGGGTGGCTGACTACTCCAAAAACATTCACCTGCACTCAATCAAGCAGCCCCATTGCCCTCTGTGCGAAGCACCAAAATCAATGTTTGGAGAAGAGAATTCATCATCGTGGCAATGTAGAGACTATTGGCTATACTTCCAAAAGATAATACTCGCGACTCAGGGAGATAAGACGGAGTGACGGGATGCAAGACATTATCTAGGAGATTGAGCGGTTGGACCCTCTGAAGGCATCTTCTGGAGTACAAGATCCATCTCCCCAATGACAATTATTGTACCCGATATCCTTCATACTGTCTGTCTCGGTATGCTTAAGCATTTGATGGACTTGGTAACGTCCTTCCTCGAACAACATTCCAGGATCGACAAATTCAACCGGCCCTGGGTGATGATGCCTCCATATCCTGGCTCAGCTCAATTCAACAAGCCATATAGCCAGGTGACGCAATGGAGTGATAAGGAGATGAAACCACTTGGGCATGTGATTGTTCCAGTTTTCGCAGCGACTCTTTTAAACCCTTCGGCTAGCCAAAGGATTCCCTTCATAGAAACCATGTTGTGTGTCAAGAACGTTGTGTATTTTCACCTTATAGGGCAGTACCAGTACCATACTGAAGACACAATCGAGTACATGGCGAATTATATGGTGGAGTTTCATTGTCACAAGGATGTTTTCAGTCTATTCCAAACCAGTAAATCTTCTAAGAAGGTCTTGGAAGCCTTGAAAAAGCAGCTTACTTTCAACGAACAGGAGGAATGGGTGTGTTACCCCGCTTGGAACAGTCTGTCCGCAGCTGCAAAGCGTTGTAACATTGCTGGAGATGAAATGCAGATCGAGTCAGAAATTGCACAACATCCTGTTGATGAATCGGATTTCAACTTTGTGAAGATGGATCTCCTGAACCACTTCTCTGACCATATCCGCCAGCTTGGCAACCGCTGAAATGCAAGCTCTGAACTGCCAGTAAGAGCGATGATGGATCTTAAACAAGCGTGCCGACAATCGAATTGTCATGAGGCTGCATTCCAGGGTTTGCGACCAACAGCCCAGAAGGAGGTGTTTCAGTATCAAGAGCTGAATGCACACACTGCAAAACAACGTCGCGACAATGAAATGCCTCTAACCAATGCACCTATCAAGGGAATGATGAAAAACCCCCGACCGGACATCAAGACCCTTGATGACTTGGCCGAGTGGTGTGCAATGCCAAAAGGGGAGCTACAGAATCACATTGCTAGGTGTTTAAAGAGATTTGCCAGCTTCATAGACTACATCGATCACGATCAGAATGTCAGTCTTCACAATCATGCAAAATACATTCGGTACAACGCAGTAGCAATTCCAGTGACCTCTTTTCAATTTGATGAGCAGGCAGTTCATATGGTTCGTTGCACTGGGTCCACATGGTGGAGAAAGCATAAGCCACCAAGAAATGATACAGTGCTTCTCGGCATGGGGACAAGTCCAGATAGCCACTTTGAATCGACTGCTGGATGCATCCCCACACCATTGAAATGACTGTTCGTTGTCAAGGATGCTGAATCGAGCGTTACAGAACTTCTTGCCGTGGTTCAGACATTTGCAACAGGGCCAAAGCGTCAGACTGCTGGTATGGTGATTGTTGAGGAGAGACATCAACGTCCGATGCAACCCTTGCACAATGAAAGCTCCTGTCATAAGCCTGTTTTCGGTGTCGGAACCACTTATATCGCTCCTTTGAGCGCGATCCAAGGGGCTGTACACTTTCTTCCCCTGATGCTGCAGCCAGATAGCATGCGGTGGTACTCGGGCAACATGATTGACTTGAATGGTTTGAATTTGTTTTACATGTAGATTATTCAATTCAATGCTTGAAGTAATCATTGCAGCAATATATAGAAATCTGGTGAGTGTTTACTCTGAGCTTTTGTTATGGGAGTTGTGCAAGCTTGTGAATAATCGATGTCTCAAGGGATTAAATAGTTCAGAATATTCTTCAAATCGATGGAACAGTTCGAAGAACCATCGAAACGATTAAAATCTAGAGGACCAATGTGATACAAATGCAGGAAACTAACGTAGATAACTATACAAGTTTTTGGAATGTCATAACGATGCGATCACATCATTGAATGCTTGGAAGCATGGTGGAAGATTGCAAATACATCGCTCGGATCATTTGTGGAGAATGTGGAGCAGGATCACTGTGTGGTGTTCATTTTCGGAAACAAATTTCGCTTTTTGCTGATGCATCCATATACATGGAGTTGACAGCCGGTCTAGGCAGATAAGCAAGGGATATTCCCGCGACAGCCTCCTGGATGGTAACAATCTATTTCATTTACAAATCTGCAACTAAGTGTTCATGAGTGTTTTAGCCTACAAAAACAGTCAAAACTTGGTATATAGACAATAACAGCCACATCACGCTTTCATTAACCTTGATGCAATGCCAATAATTGTAGACGCTCTGTTGACGCTCCGTTGATGCTGATTTTCAAGATGGGGCAGGGAGCGTGTAGCTTTCTCTTTTTCCTATACTAGCGGCCAATACTTCAGTTATGACTGTCGGCAACCTATCAGCACTCAGATTACCCAGGATGCAAGACCGAAAATCGTTGACCCCCCATTGACGCTCAATTTCAGGATGGTGTAGGGATTGCATCTCTGTTGATTTTGATTCTAAAGGCAGGCAATACATCCAAAAAAGACGGTGACATACCAGAGTCAATATTTTGCGATTCACAGTAGGATATCTGAATGCGACCATAAATGGACCTACTCAAAACACAGAACCGGAGATTGGAACCGACAGGTGTAGCTAAACCTGGCATAACCCACCAGTTGACTGGTACAAGTCCGGGTTTTGCCCATGATGATGTAGCGGGTTGGGTTTTTGGACAGATCTGGAACCAAACCAAAACATTTTTGTTGCCCAAACCCCGACCACTGGCGGGTTACCCCAACCCATTGCTAACACTAGTTACTGACTACACTGTATTCCTATCTACCACAGCCAATTGAAGAAGCATTTTAATAAGACACAAAACATTCCACTGTATCTATATTTGGCACAATATTTGTGCAGTGTTAGGGGTTCTCCCTTAACAGCGATAATAGTACTACAATGAGGTATATGAATACTGGTCACGGAGGTACTCTCGGTCTAGTCACGTGATCAGCATAACACCTATTCATGACTTTGCATGGTACTAGTCATATGGTTCTTAGCGGAGGAATAAGAGTCGCCCGTCAATCGATTAAGCATTTATATGTGCTTAGCGGATTCATTGAAAGAATACATACTACGGTAATTCATATTTGATGATGCAACGATGCTGCCAGATCGAAAGGAGTAACTCCTGCCAAACGTATCGTTTTCAACCGCGTTCATATTCTAGATACTAGCGGGACAGTTTGATTGGACTGGAGATTACTCCGACACACAAACACAACAGTTGATCAGTCAATATGCCAGTAAGCAGGACCTCTGGTTTATCATCTCAGGTGATAAGACCAACCAGGGTACTCCTCAGCCATAGAGAATAGTCTCAGCCTTAGCATGACATAACCGAGGGAATTATGATGTTGGCTGAAGATATGAGGCCTGAAGCAACCCTGCTCATTGGTTTCGGTTAGTATGCATTGCAACATCAGACTAGTATACTATATACTAGCTGGCGCGTCAGGTTCTATATTAGCATAGTATCGGTTGGTCGCCGATTAAATCTATTACGCAAGCCAAATAGCCTTTAAGGTGAGGCATTAATTTGAGATAAAGCGCTGCCAACTATTTTGTTGGCAGACTTTCCAACTATTGTCGCAAACGGGTAGTAAGATGTCCAAGTAGAAGTTATGATCTGATATATGATATCGTGCGATGGATGGCCTGATTCTTATCAGAAGAATAATGCTTTGAAACCACATTGCATGAACACGATAACCTTTGGAAACTGGTGGCAATCACTGTTAGGTGCAATCATCAGCAAAAAAATCTTCCATTCGGGCGGAAAGGCTCTGTCAGGGTGGACGCGCTCCGTCAGAGCCGTCAGAGACACCCCGGTTGCGGATTACTCCGCGCCCGGCGACAATACAAGGCATCGCATTATATATCGCCCTCCAATTGCTGTTTCACTGTCACTTCGCGTTCTGTTGGTCTCCTATTTTCAACGATCACTCTCACGTTATGGCCAACTGTGACAATCTGTCGGAATGGGTTCACTGGGTCCGCGCTTGCATTGGGATTGCAATGCAATGGGTGACACTGCGAATATCTCTCCTCGCGTTCCTTCTACCTGCGCGCACAATGCAATGCTCTCTTTACTAATTATACAAATCATTCCAAGTCGCCAGATCTATGTGGCTATTGACAATCCATCGCTCGTTCCGTCCATCTTCTGTCTTACTACCAGTAGCTTTCTCTGGAATCACGTGCGCGCAGACGACAATAATTCCCACGCTGAAAACTTGCAAAGCAACGGCTGCCGGTGCTTTTCTCACTTGTACAAATTTCGAGACCGGATCCAAGTTACCCGAGTTTTCAGGTATTGTGGTGAGTGCCAGGGCTAACCAGTACTCAACGAAAGCTCCATCCTCGTTTTGGAATTTGATTTTGAATAGTCGTTGCAGTTGCCACGGGAGACACCCATTCAGCGCGCCATAACACCTCCCCGGGGGTTGCTTTACCCACACCCAGTTGTTCAGTCGATCCCCTCCATGCCAGCTCTGGCTTCCTGTGCATCGACACATCTGAGATATGCGTTCACCATCTCAACCCTCAACTTGAACCTTAATACCATGGTGTCACGGCGCAAGAAGGTACGAAGGTACTTGGGAAATATAGAAGGAAGATAAGGAAGGTGTGGAAGGA
>Ga0307512_10000559_pt1 | contig 54907 bp, 50 predicted proteins | sample 14_EM_MG_FD_200267 | JGI IMG/M metagenome (GOLD analysis project Ga0307512, IMG submission 200267) | Populus trichocarpa ectomycorrhiza microbial communities from riparian zone in the Pacific Northwest, United States - 14_EM | ecosystem: Host-associated > Plants > Roots > Unclassified | place...
ATAGCAAGCAATAGTACGACTTTGAAAGATCTTTTGATTCTTGTTTCTCGATACGCACTTCGAGTTCAGTCCTGCAACATCCATATCACCTGCGCCCGATCCCGCCCGTTACATCCACCAGTTTGAATCCGCCGCAGAGTGTTTGCAATTCATTGATTCTCTTCTGGCAGACAATAAGTATCTTTTTCCTATCGCAGAGCGTGTGGAAGGTGGTGTACGCGGTCGAAATCCAACTCAGATAGTCGAAAGCTGCTAACGAATGGCTAGCGTCCACTTGACTTCCTGGCGGAAGCAATCCCGTGGTTTATCTACATCAAATTTTATCATCGGGTGAATAACCACGGTAAGTATGCTGATGGATTTTATAATTCCATGATTGACGACAAGGACAGTCATATACCCTCGCCACTAATCATGTTTACCTGCACCGTGTTGCGCCATGCTCTCCTGGAGTGGTAAAGGAACAAAGGTGTTCATCCGAAAGCTTCCAAGTCAAAGCTGAAAGCGGACAGACCTGATCACTCGAACTACTTCAACTGCAAGAATGGCGGTGGTAAGATCGCATCCTGCTGCACTGTAACGGGTCGCAAGTTGTTATCCCCGCCTCGGGTTGCAGACACGTATACATTCTTGATGAATACCTGGAACACACTACCGGAGAGCTACCAGCAGAGGGTGTATAACAACACTCTTGCCACAGTCAAGCGTCAGATCCAGCAGGGGGAGAACCCAACGCCTGTCGTGGTGATCAGCGTGGAAGCAGTGCGTGTTGACAATGCTATTCTTCTTGACTATTTGACCTCCGAAGTGGCGCTTGAGGAACCTGAGATCGGTAGCACTGACCCAAACATCCCGATAGACAACAATTGCACGGATGACAAACTGCATTTCAGGATGCCAGGGGGCAGCGGGGATTTCGAAGATGAAGGTGACGAAAGCTATGCCATTCCCACCGCCAGCCGGCAACAACGGGCCGTGACTGAACTCGAGAGGTTTCACCTGGGAACCAGTGATGTCGACGGGTATGAGGGCGAGGGTGGCGATGATGCGGATGCGGATGAGGAGGAAGAAGCATCGCAAGCCGATGATGGATCAACGCAGAATGTGGAGGACTGAGGGCATAGTACTAGAGAGTGTGAAGATTGGACAGTATATTTCAGACATGTAAAATATGATAATGGTGGAGCCAATGCAACGGCAAGCGATGTATGCGAAGCGAAGACTGTATTGCAATAAGTGACAAAATCTCAAAGCTAAACATAAATGAGAGTGCAGCATGTGGCTATCGGCCGAAGAAAGGCATAAACATCGCCAGGCGTTGTGTAAATGGCTACTGCATAACTGCAACCCCTGCGAAGAGTGTAACATACGTGTCGTTCCGATGGTGGGTATACGTCACCACATTCCGGACGCAAAGTAAAGGAAGCCTGACGCCGGAGCGGCGAGCGTAATATACAACGCGACGAGTCGCACGAATAAGAGGCATGGTATAATAGCCGCCGCAAGGGAGGTATGCAACACGACCCATCACTTGGGTGACGGGTCATGTCTGATTCTCTGTCAGAGGGTACGAGGTTCCGCCAGTGCTGTCAGAGCCGTCCGGAACACCCGGGTGTTTCAGACAGAAACTTGGGTTGTTGCTGATGGGGTGAAAGAGAATCAGGTACCATTTTTCAATAAAGGATGTGGACAAGGAATAATGGTTTCAGAATATGTAACCCAAGAGGGAAATCTAAAGCTTCCATCTGATAAACTACAAAATCTTTGCCCAAGGGAACCTGATGGTGATGCCTTTCGAGAATGCACACAGATTAGAGATTTCTCCAAGGATGCCTACTGGGATAAGGAAGATGTCATCTGTCAGCTGAAGGATTTGGTAATTCCACTCTTTGAACGAGTATATGCAGGGTGTCAGGCAGTATTCCTCTTCAATAATGCAACATATCATTTGGCATATGCAGATGATGCTCGGGAAGCTGACCAAAAGAATTTCAATCAAGATGGGGCACAACCCACTATGCGAGATGGATTCAACCCTAGTACAGGCTACAGTCAAACAATGCAAGATTCTAAGGGTATACTGAAAGGCAGGTGGCAAGTTCTTATCGAACGGGGCTTATGGCCACAGGGAGGATTATTTGCGCTGTGCAAAAGCTGTAATCCTAATCCAGAAGGGATGTCCAAGAAAGTTGATAATCCTGAATGTGGTCACCCCTTGACCCCACGCAGCTGTTGTGCCCGGGCAGTAATTGCTTCTCAACCAGACTTCCATGCCAAAAAGAGTCAACTGCAGGAGGTAATCACAGAAGCGGGTCATTTGATTCTCTTTTACCCAAAGTTTCACTGTGAATTGAACTGGATTGAATATTACTGAGGTTCAAGCAAGTGGTATGTTAGGAACCACTGCACCTATACTCTTGCCGGGCTGCGGGAAATACTTCAACTTGCATTAGAATCGGTCCCAGATACTGTGGTGTTCAAGTACTGGCAACGAACACAGCGAATCATACAGGTACGCCCACCATACTCATATCCAGACTGATACCAAAGCTTATGTTTGCAACGCCTACTGTGAAGGGCACAGCTTTGGTGACACAGAGTTCAAAAAGTGGGTATACTCCAGTTATCAGAGGGTTACTACTTCAGATCACAAAATAAAGTTGGATGAGTAGCTGCTGTTGTCATATACAGCTTTTAAGTTTGAGGGTGCAGAAGCATAAATTGTTACCACCTCTGCTTGTCCGCACGCACCATACATGCATATATGCAACCGGCTAACCTTGAGGTGGGAGGTGATTGTCGGTGTTTCGATATTTGGATGGAAAGGCTGGAGAGGATGTAATAGGGTAAAGTCCCGTCGGAGGTGGATAGCTCGGTTCAAGTCACCAATCCTGCGTGTCGCGTCTTGTCTCCAAACACCGACGCCAACATGTCTCGATCCCAGCCGGAAATGGTGGGTTAGTCATTCGTAGTAGTCTCAAACCCACCAAATAATCACTTCGGCTAGCGCCGTGTCAACTTGTTGGCTAAGGCACAGCCGGATGGGGACGAGACAAGACGCCAATTACCACAATCTGAGACTACAACCACCCTACTCTAACAGCAAGAGGTGCAGAGTACTACCTGCAAATACAGCATCCGAGACTGGAGGGCCCTGCATCCATCGCCGCAGCCCGCCTCCTCACGCCTCCTAATCTCGTCTGCCAGAATTTGACACTCGCTGACCCTTGCTAACAAACAGGACGTCCATGCTATTGATTTCTTTGACCAGAGGAAAGTGATTCTATTCCGACATGGAGCCGCTCGCTACCCATGTATTTCGCTTCCCGGAAATGAAACACTATAGCTAGGCGAAAGAAAGCGTCTCAGAACAACTCGATAAACTCCGCTACTCTGCATCAAAACTTCTTTTTCCCCATTGACACTGTCTGAGGTAAACTACACCTCAGGAACCCACCCAATCCCCCCGACCTTTGTAAGTTCCTCGACACTCTTTTTCTTCCCCATCTTACTTAAACGTATCTTGACATTTAGAGTCATAGATACTCCTGAGCAGTCTGTCATTCCCGAGAGAGCAGGTCATCCACTGCAGTACCAACCCAGCAATAATGTGCTTTAATACAGCTGAGCGGACGGAGAGTCTTAGAATGCGGCTTACTTAACTACGAGACGAAGGAAGATTTCAAATCGGTGCAACAAATCTGATTGTAAACACAAACTTATATAGCAAATATGCAAGTGCAATCATCCCAAACGCAAAATCATTCAACCCAGATATCTTCACTACACATCACACCACATCATCACAAAGTTTCAAACAACCGTCACAACCACCTTCTCATCCTCAGGCCTAATTGGCCCAAACGGCCGTCTCGTGAGCCCCGCCTCGGGCGAGTGCAACGGCTCTTGTTCCCTCTGGCTCTGCGTTCTCAAGAACTTCGCGATCCCAATTCTGACGTACGCTCCTTCGAGATCTTGATCTGCTCCCTGAGGCTGGGCGTCTCTACCGCTTGGGACTCTAGGTGTTGGGCTTTGTCGGATCGCTGCTTCTCGTGGCTGTAGGATAAGGGCATTGGAAGAATCAATAAATAGCGCGAAGCAAGGAAATACTGGCTCGACGTCGAAGTAGGCTTCTCCGACCGATTCGCCATGGCTAAGGTCGAGTTTGGCAATGACGCCGAAGCCAATTGGGTCAGTTGGATTGGGATTGAAGTTAGGAGGTGATCGTTTGATCTCTATCAATGGCGCCTGCATTGTATGATCAACATGGGGAACCCAAAACGTTGTTGAAAAAGATCTCAACCTACTTTCAGCTTAATCCATCCACCTGCAAGTCTACCAAAATGATCGTTTCCCGCCAAAAACGTTCGGCAGTCTATGAATTCCGCTACGACGTTGTTAACGTCCAGATCCACGTACTGGATATGCGAGTCCAAAGACGCCCAGGACCAGCTAGGGGCACGATAGTTGGTCGGTATAGTTACATCGCACAACATAGCCCCATACACATGCTGAAACCCTTCGGGGACTTGAATCCTATATTCTATTTGGGTGTCCGTGCGCCAGGATAAGTCCTCGATAATATGATATTTCCATAGCCCGGCAAAATACGAATCTCTGGTCCGGCTGAACACCGCGCTCGCGAGACCGGACAGGGCTGACATCTTGTCGTCTGCGTAGGTCAGTTTCCGCCGGGAGTATTTCTCAACCATGGCTGGCCAGCCAATAACCCGGCGGCCGCAGGTTGATCGCAGTATTAAGCCTTCGAACAGCGATATATTGGATGGTTGGGGTTGCAAAGGCAGAAGGCATTCGCCCGCGACCAAGCTGTCGACGTTGAAATGCATGTCCCTAAAACGGCAGCCTTCTTCCGCTATGTAGCAACGGTTGCACTCCCAGTATATCTGATCAGTGCAAAAATACACGGACCGAGGTGATAAGAATCGTTCTTGAAGTGTCCAGGCTCTTGTGCTGAGAGGTTGACCCTCCAGAGGCTCGACAGAACGGCCGAAATCCCCGATCCGATACGGCCTCGGCTTGCTCTTTTTGGATGATGGCATCCATTCTTTGGTTATAAATACTCGGGCAGGTTCTCCAGAGTTAGTGGTGTTGAAAGTGGCCAACGCTCGTCGGGCGATATACATCGGTTGGGCTCGTTCTGTGGGATCCGGCTGGTAGACCAACGGCGATTCGTTTGCGAATGATTCATTGCCCAAAGCTGCCGAGTCTGGGCTGCGACATGGTAAGGTGGATCTAGTTGTTAAAGAAGGGAAGCATCCATTTAAAGCATCTGTCGAGCTGGCCGCGGCGATCGTAAGATAAGAATTTGCATACACATCTGCCATCCTGGCGGCTTCTCTTTCCCAATCCAAGCGATCATCTTGAATAATACACAACGAGTCGATCCATAGATATCGAACTTGGAGCCGCCGGGTGATCAAGATTGCTTCTTGAAAAGTTTTTGGTAGATCACTCAATAGTATACCGGATATCCGGGATTGGTACGTCGCACTCGTAGTTGTAATCGGATGTGAGGCTCCCCAGCAGTGGCTGAGCGTCACGTATTTACCTCTCAATCCCTTTTCTTCTACCAGATTGATGGACTGAGCGTTTGTGTTCGTTCCGAGATCTAAAATTCGTGTAGGAAGCTCCGCTTCGATGGGTGCACATTGATGCCGCAGATCGCAGGAGCTTATCCATCTATCTAAGCGACGCAGCCCGAGCGCTGAACCTGAATCGGTTGTGCGTAGCCTTCCGGGCATCAGATGGGCTAACGGTGATTCTGTAACTCTGCTCAGCTTCTGCGTGACTGATGCGTGTTCTGGCTCAAATTATGCGTACCATCGTCTGTCCGTATGCGCAGGTAGCTACCGCGATATTGTATGGAATCAATGACGTCCCCATTTTCCAGCGTTTCTGCAATCTTATTACCCTCAGCGTCTTCAATATTTGGGGTAGGACCAATGCGGACTCCTATTCCTATCAGCTGCAGTGAACCCCCCGGACCGTCGACCTCCCACCAATTCCCAAACAACCAAGGCCGAACTGACTGATCGCTAGCAAATTGGTAGCTAGGTCTGGTACGAGCTGTATTCTCCTCACTTGACCCAGTTGCATATGTTAATGCATAGACGCCAAGAGAGGTCATTTCCAGGGTCTGCCTTCCGGTTGGTGATACAGTGGGCGTGAATTCTATCCATCTGCCACTCCCACTATTCCCTTGGTGCTCATTCTCGATATCCTCTCTGATCTTGATAACGACGTCTAGAATGAGATTACATAGTGCGCATGTGGAGGCTGAAATGGTCAGCGCATGGAGGTTGGGTTGATGAGGGTAGCCTGGCTCGTCTTCTGAGGGGAGATCCTGAAATCGAATTGATGTGCAGAGCTCGCAAACGGATGTGTGGTTTGCGTCCATCCTAGTTGGAGAGGGAGCTTTGAAGGAGGGTAGACTTGCCACGTCTGTGAGCGGATTTCTTTGTTAAGGAGCCTAAGACAACACAAACACTGACGGAAGAAACAACTTTATTGGATGCCGTATCTGCGAAGGTGGGTCTCCTGGTGGGTCCAACGCGGGCAAGAGGAGGAAATTTTTCGTGGTAGAGTGGTGTGGAGGAAGGTTTGTCAAAAACGCAATATGTAGCAAGAAGGCGGGGTTAAAAGTAGTCGTCGTCGAGCCTATTGCTTTTGCAACTTGTTGCTTGATTAACGTGCTTGGACTATGGGATTATATGATACTCGATAGGAGTGATCGCTCAATGTTTAATAAGGCTGCTGCATGTAATTATAATCGTCACAGTCGCAACCATAAGTTTAGCTGGATAAGGAGCGCTCCGGAAGCGCTAGCGAGGTACTTTAGGAGCGTGTTGATATGGGGAGAGTTAAGGATTAGAGAGAAGGGGAAAGACTCGAGACATATATAAAAGCGAGTTGTGCGCCTTATGCCTTACCATCAGCCCCACTTATAGTCAACTCGTATTAGGTCTCTGTACTTTACACATGTAACAGAGGGCACATGGAAAGGGGCTGCCCACCGCCTCTGCATCTTTCTCCATCACCAACTACAACCGCTCCTACCCTCCAGTGACAGAACCGAGCGAATGAACTGAACCCCAGGCCCAGGCCTGGAGACTAGCGAAGGAGAAGAAAAGAGAGTGAATGAGATGGCGAAAGCACCGGTCGGATAACTTTATCGAGAAACGGTATATATGCGACTTGTCAAATTCACCAAAGATAGAAACTAACGTATCGTTTCAGGCAAAGATTGGATGGATGATAAGGTGGGGGTGCGAAGAATACCGAAACGAATCAAAGGTATGAAGGGAGGGAAGCACAGCCCCACACAACGAAGGAGAAAAAGAATGTTCAGCATAGAAAATACATGGTTTGACCCCACAGACGAGGGAAGAAAGTGACCGAACGCTTGGCATTTTCGCGACTCACAGGCAACGTTTGAAAGTCAATTCCTCAACACAACACAGGTCAATTTGGTTAAGAATGAAATAACAAGTAGTACACATATATAAGATCCTCTACCATCATGTAGGACCACCATTGTTGTGAAGCAGGGAACAGACCCTCTTAGGCATGCCATCTATCCGCCGGTAAATACACCTTCCCAGCTACTCCTCCACAACCGTTGTGTGACAACAATAACTTCCTCATGCGCATGAGTTGTTTTTTAGGGTCTAGCATTACTTTTCTGAAGTGCGTTTTCTACATAGACCATACATTGATGATTGTGTTCCAGTCATTGACAATGCGATGAATGGCTGTTTTGCCCACTCTAGTTTTCTGTTGCATTTTGCGAAAGGAATAACCTACAGACTTTAGCTGAATAACACAAATGGGTTCTTCGTGTGTTGACTCCCTTCTCCTGCCATCAGGACCGATAGGCATGAGGGAGCTCGGGAATGTGTTGCGCGATGTGAAACTAGCGCGGGTTCGCTCACTTTCTTCACTCGTCTGCCCCGTAATCAAGTATCACGCGAAATGATCCTTGCACAGACCCCTGCAAAGCTGAGTTTGATAGAAACGTCGATTGTGGGGTAGTACGGATACGGAGACCGATAAGGACCCACCCTCGCCATAATTGGGAGTCGTGAGCGTCAATATCTTAGACTATGAGATAACAATTTCTCAGGCCACTTTAACTTTGGTTAACAACTGCTGGGGCCATTGGCAATGGTCCAGGCCACCGTACTGTTGTGGTAGTCGCCCAACGGAACTTTAATGATAGCGCAAGCTAGATACTCCTAGAAATTATACAACGGAACCTTAAGATCGTCAGCAGCTCTTCCTGGTAACATGCTCGTGAGCACGCTCTCCAACCTGTTACAACCTGCAATGCACCTGAGCACCACCTCTAGCCAGCTTCCGAACATCATCTTCAGTATATTTGGTACAGTTTGCAAGTGTACCTGAGCACCATATCCAGCCAACTTTCGGAGCACCGCCTCCAAGTACACTCCCAAGTACACTCAGAAGTACACTCATGAGTAGACTCCTGTGTGCACTCGATTGCATACCACCAGCCTGCTTAACTGTACGCTCCCAAGTACGCTCCCAAGTATTTTCCCGATTGCGCTCGATTGCACACTTCTAGCCTGCTTAACTGTACACTTCCAAGTACGCGCAATTGCACGCTCCCAAGTATTTTCCCGATTGCGCTCGATTGCACACTCCTAGCCTGCTTGACTGTACACTTCCAAGTACGCGCAATTACACGCTCCCAAGTATTTTCCTAATTGTGCTCGATTGCACACTCCTAGCTTGCTTGACTGTACGCTTCCAAGTACGCGCAATTGCACGCTCCCAAGTATTTTCCCGATTGCGCTCGATTGCACACTCGTAGCCTGCTTGACTGTACGCTTTCAAGTACGTTCAATTGCACGCTCCTAAGTACACCCCCGATTGCACCCGATTGCCCACTTCCCAAATACGATCCTAAGTACACTCCCAAGTACACTCATGTGTACAATCCCGTCCGTACTCGATTGCACACTCCCAGCCTGCCTGACTGTACGCTCCCAAGTACACACCCAAGAAGTGCTTTTGAGTGCAGATTATCTACCACGCTTGGATGCAGAGGCTCTCTGAGTAGCTGGCGCTAGGCGCCGGGTGGGGAGTGGCGGGCGGGGTATGGTGGCCGAAATCGTGACGTCGGTCGATATCATAGCCTGAACCTTATCTTTAGAGCGCCCACCACGACAGAATCTCACGGTATCTCACGGTCATGGTGTTGACAATTGCAGTCTTAGATTCTGCAGGAAAGATAGACAAATTGAATCTTGGGGAGAGCAGATTTCCGACTCAGTTTTTCCAGCGGAATCTGCAGTCCGCTTCCCATTGATTTTTACACATATGTGCGCCCATTCGGTCCAGGACTAATAGTGATGGTGATGGTGGTGGTGGCGGTGATGGTGATAGTCATGGTACCGGCCAGAGGTGGGGAGATTGGCTACATCAACGTCAAAGCTTCCACAGACTTAGAGCTTCCTATCGGCCAAAGCTTCCACAAACTCAGAGTTTTCCATCGGCACAAAGCTTGAAGCAAATGGACTAATAAAATAAAAGAGATATATAAAAGTGAAGGGAAGCCAATGGACTTGTAAAAGAAATCTCCAGTAGTACTTATTTTATAAGTGAAGCTATTTTTTTAATGTGCATATTTTTATTTGTCCCATTCATGGAATCGCCCTGTCCATGGATGGTACCGCCCGTCTACGGAGGCCGATAAGGGCCCACCCCGCCATAATTTGGACTGGCGAGTGACGAGCATCGAGCATCGAGCATCGAGTACGGAGGCCAATAAGGACCACCCCGCCATAATTCGGAGTGGCAAGTGTCGAGTGGGCGCTTGGCGAGTTAACAATCTCTCAAGCCACAAGTTAACAATTTCTCCGGCCACCGTAACTTTAGTTAACAATAACTGAGGCCATTAACCTTAGTGCGGCCACCATATTGTTCTTGTGTTAGTTGCTAGCTTGAATCTTGGGTCCATACAGTCCAGGGTGTGCAATCGAGTACACTGAGGAGCATACTTGGGTAGTGTACTTGGGAGCATACACTTGGGAGAGTGCTTAGGAACTCACGTGGAAGCGAACTAGAAAAACTGAGTCAGAGATCTGCTTTCCCCAAGATTCAATTGTCTATATTTCATAAAATCGACTGACGTCATGATTTCACTGTCAGTGTCCAACATACCCCACCCGTTACACCTCGCCTGCCACACCCCTCCCAACACACTCCGCCTGGTGCCTAGTACTCAGCGAGTCTCTACATTCAAGTACACTTGATAACCTGCACTGACGAGCACTTCTTGGAAGCGTAATTGGGAGCATACAGTCAACCAGGCTTGAGAGTGTGCAGTCGAGAGCAATCGACTGCACTCGAGAGCATACTTGATAGTGTACTCTGGAGTGTATTGGGACGTACTTGGAAGCATACAGTCAACCAGACTTGAGAGTGTGCAACGGAGAACAATCAACTACACTTGGGGTCGTACTCGGGAGTGTACTCAGGAGCATACTTGGGAATGCACCTGGGAGCGTAGAGTTAAGTAAGTTTGGGAGCATGCAGATGAACATACGTAGGAGCATACAGTCAAGCAAGCAGCTGCAAGCTTGGGAGCATACAAATACAATCGAGCATTCAATTGAGGGTACTTGCGAGAGTTCACTCCAGTGAGTTTGGGGGCATACTTGAGGGCATACTTAGAGTATACTTGAGCACCTGTTTGACTGTGCTTGGGATGCGTGTACTTGAGTGTATTGGATGTGTGCTGTATTCAGCGCCATGTATAGTATCAACCGCAGATATTTCCATGTGTATCATAGTTATTTAGTTAACGCGCAAGTCCATAGAACTTCATAGTGTTACGTATCAAATATTCTGTAAAATACTGGCCGAAAAACAGTTTCTCTATGAGCTACACATCGCACAAGGTCATTTTTCCATCGGCAAAAGTGCAAATCGACTATAGACTGCGCAGTGCGCACAAGTGCACACGCGCAGCTCATAAGCTTCCCGTGGACCCCTGTGCGATGCACAGTCTATAGTCATCCATAGTCGGCCCAAAGACATCTGCGCGTGGGACAATGGAACTATATATGGCCGGCAGTCGATAAACCTCAGCCAGTCTTTACTGCCGACAGGCTTCGCTGCTACTGTACACACTCATCGAGCGCATTCTTGAGTGGCCGCTTGAGAACCCGCCAGAGAGCCTGCTTGGGAGCCTGCTTGGGAGAGCCGCGTTTTGGATGGAGTAGCGTTTTCCTAGGGAAGCTTTGGGCCGATGGAAACTCTGAATTTGTGGAAGTTTTGGCCAATGGAAGGCTCTAAGTCTGTGGAAATTTTGACGTTGACGTTGGCGTTGACGTAGCCACCTCCTTGTCTAAGTGCTTCCGGTACCATCACCATCATCATCGCCATCATCACTATCAGCCCCAGACCGAATGCGCACACATACGCCCAAAATCGATGGGAAGAGGGCTGCAGATTCCGTTGGAAAATCTGAGTCGGAGATCTGCTCTCCCCAAGATCCAGTTGACTACTTTTCCTGCAGAATCTAAGGCTGAAATTGTCAACACCATGACCGTGAGGCATCGTGAGATCCTGTCGCGGTGGCCGCGCTAAAGATAAGGCAGGTCTTCGACACGTTTCGGGGCAGCGGTCAGGTCAAGGCGAACTCGGGCGGTACGGGCGGATTAGGATAACGGGTTAGAGGAATCATTGGGGATACTCTGCAATAGTAGAGTAGCAGCGTTTGTTCGGTGAGGTCAGAAGCTAACGTGTCAGGCTAACGTGTCTGGATCCGAAGGTTCCGCCGGAGGGGCGAGGTAGGTGATAATGTCGATAGAGTTAGTGCTGTCAGTGTTGGGAACTGCAAGCGAGCCGCTAATGTAGTGTAAGGTTTGGAGCTCAGTTCTTTCAAACTAGGAAGGATTCATGGAGGGACGGTGGGGCGTGGCGGCCGTGTCGTGCTTTATCACTCGGCCATCACCACTCGGGTGGCTACTTACGCTCATTGGTTCGGTTCTTTGTTGTCGAGTCGGTGTGACACCCCACTCTTCCTTGTGGCTCGATTCCGCACCTACCCGAGTATTTTATTCTCGACCCGCCCGTTGTCGGACCTGGCGCCTCTCTGCCTAGAATCCACCGCCATCAAAATACAGTCCATGCGCGAAAGATCATACTAATCATTAAGTGAGTAGCAGTTTTAGCGTAGCGTTCGACTAAGGGCGGGGGTGGCCCCACAAATCTACTTACCCTCCCTCCTTAGCCACCCCCGAGGTACAACTACACAATATCCTCGCCCCGAAATGCAATTTATAGTCCCTCGCTACCTAATGTACCTTTTCTTCAGCGATCTGTACATGTAGTAGCCGGTGCCTGGGTCCTTCTTGCCTTTCCAATTTTGCATTATAAATAATATCTTGACGTTAATACATGTCGGTTCTATAGTGTAATGGTTAGCACTTCGGATTCTGATTCCGGCAATCCCGGTTCGACTCCGGGTAGGACCTTCGTTTTGTTTTGGCAGGAACCTCTTGTGGTTTTAAAGCGAGATTTTGCCTCGTTAGCCGAGCAAGGCGCGCTGAGGTCTAAAGGGAGCAGTTTTTTGAAGTAGGTGGACGTTAGATTAGAGTGTGGTCAGTGTGACACCACGTGAACAGTTGCACTAGAAGAATTCCCTAGGACTAGAAATCGCTCTAACCGTCCTATTCATGCCAATATTCTGGACAGGAACCGGAAACTTCGGAGAATTTCTAGTGATTACTAGATGGAGAAATTTTCTAGAGCGGTTAGAATAGTTGGAATGACTTTCTGTTCTTTGGGAATTCCTCCACTTACATGATCGGCATCATCTCCTTTAGACGTCTCGTGGTTACAATAAACTCGGCGAAGCATAGAGCAATCTAGCTTTCCCAATGCCGAACGGGTAGGTTGTGCAGGCTCAAGTAAGTGATGCCGGCGATGGGCTGTGGAGAGCGGCCAGCCGGGTATCTGTCTCTAGTGCGTATTATCTCCGTCTGCGTTTTGCTATCGAGAGGAAGTGGACTCAAGATGGCCGGTTGGGCGGTTAAGACGAACTAGCCTTTTTGGCCGGGTTGGGAATAGCCCAGTAGAACCTAGGCAGTATCAGTGATGGGAGATTGCCGGCGTGACGAAAGCCTAGAGGAAAAGCAGCTGATCAACTGAGATGAGAGCGCGGAGATATTTAGAGCTAGAATCGCTAGGGGGAGTCGATCTCAGCCGTACTGAATAGTTAGAATAGACGACGCAGAATAAGTACCCGAGCTCGCGAGTGACAGTAAGCCGCAAATGATGGTAAGACCTCAAGTACCACATAGCGGACAAAGCCCACGAAATGCGAGCATCCTTAAACACATTTCTGGAGAAAATTTACAAGTTCAGACTTTCCGAGTGTTCCTACGGGGTTGCGTTCCAGGTGAGGGTGAGAAGAGTTGCGTATAAACGTGAAGGACTCTCAAATGATCGCATATTGAGAGGGGGAGGGAGTGAGACGCAACATACTTTGGGGTGGGGAGGCACTATATACACGAGTTGTTTTATCTGTCCCGAACAAGCCCGAATCTGCCGTGGAAATTTGACTATATCCCTGCAGTTTGTTCGAAGCCCCGTTTGTGCTCCAAAGGTTCACCGAACGAATACTTTGCAGAAGTTCGCGCCAATCAGCAATATGAAGGGATATGCACCAAAGGTTCCTGTTGCTTCCGAGATGATATCCCATAAAGGCATCCGAACTACGAATAAACTTGCAGTTGGCGGGCGCACCAATCAGCTTAAAAGTGGCGTCGACACACATCACCTAAGGCTGGAACAGATGTCGATTTCTGGCGAGAGTTGCCTCCCTATTCGACAGTGGAGGATAACTCTAGCAGAGGTATTACTTATTGCTGAGAAGAATGGTTGCAGCTACCCGGATGCGTGATATCGATTTCGTTCCGGTCGTGGCTCCGTAAACCCGCCGCACACTGGCGCACTGGAGGAGTTTCAAAGGCTTTGAAATGACCCGTTTTAGCTAGCGTCAGGGTGCTTGGGCTAGGGTTTTCTACTTTACCTCCGTGAACTCCAAAATCCGTTGAATCTGTGGCATATACAACTACACCCTGGCTTGTTCCTCCTCCAGAAACCCCTCACGTGCAGCTGCAATATTATTTGTGTTTGCCTTTCTCCCTACTTATGCAGCAAGCTTAAAACTCACTAGTACTGTTGCAAATATTAATATGGTACGAGCGATTATTGTCACTGGGCTATTTGGTTCGTTAATTCTCCTCCTTCTGGCCAATATATGCTGTCACTGTCTGGAAAGCGAAATATTTTGTATGAGCGTTCATTAACTACTTAGGTATTACTTGAAAAGGCTCCGTTTGTATCCTAATGCTAGCCGCCCTAGCATACTTCCCGTTGCTCCGTACTCCTAGTGACTCTAATCCACTCGGTTCCCTTCGTGTTCGCCTTTCTTCCGCCTGCTCAACCAACGGCACCGTCCAAGCCCCACAATATCCGAAATACCCTCAGATTATCATGAGCGCAATATATGGGGGTCGGTGCGTCATGCCTTCCCCGAACTCTAAAATCCCTCTGGCCCGACACACAACCCAACCCAAAAATCCCTCTGGATCGCCGCAAATATTAGCTATAGGTCAACCGGACTTTCATTATCGAAGCTCCAAACACAGCGCAGAACTTTTACTACATTTACTGCTCTGACGTCGATTATTCCCCACTCCCGCGAAACCAATAACTCTAGCGATCATGAAATTCCTGTCCGCCATTGTACTCAGCATGCTTTCCGCCGCCATCTGGGCATTTCCATCGGGCGAAGACGTGAAGACTCACGGTGCGAGGACTTGTAGTGTACAATGTAAGTTGATCCCCGAGACGACGACTGGTGAGCGTGCTGACATAGCAGTGTGTGAGTGAATCCATCCGAGGACTAGCGGAGTGGTGCTGATGTGTAACAAAATGTAAGTGAACTCCAACGTGGTGTGAAGTGTTATTTGTTGACCACTTGCGGTGTGCACGTGCTAGACCTGGGGCGTAGTGTAAACAGGGCACCGACTATTGCAGTATGTAAGTGGATAGCGATTTGTGCCGCCTAGTGAAAGATAGTGTGACTTACACGCATCCTCGAATAAAAGACTGTAAGTATACCACCCCGAGGTATGAGATCAAGTACCACCGCTGATGCACCTTGAACTTGTAGAAAGTGAGTGACTTTCCCAATGCCGCCACCGCTGATGCACCTTGAACTTGTAGAAAGTGAGTGACCTCCCCAATGCCGCCCCCGCGCACGACTAAAACATGCAGCCTGTAAGTGAACAATCTCGAAGACCATTCATGGGGTGTTGACCCAGTTTTCAGGGAGCAAGTGGATGGTCTCGATATATTAATTTGCCGAGTGCTAACTAGAGCTCGTAGAGTCCGGAAGTAAGGGGACAAAACCCAAGTATCTCAACTACTGAAGCTGACACACGCAGTATGTATGTGGAGATGATGTGAGAGCAGGTTTAGACGCATTGATAACTTGCAGCTCGTAAGTGCACCATTCCGGGGATGATTGAAATGGTGCTGACGCATCGGGAACATGTAGTGTGTAAGTGTATCTACCCGATTACAATGCGACTTGGTGACGATGCTGAACTGTTGGTTTGGGACTTGTAGTATGTAAATGAACCCCCGATGGCTGTTGATGAGGTCTCCAGTTACTGATTCGACTCGCAGAGAGTGAGTGCACGATCCCGAAAATCACTGGCGTGGTGACAGCAGATTCTAACGGATCTTCGAACTTGCAGTGTGTAAGTGCATGACCCTGATTACAATTGGGGTGCAGTGGAGATGTTGACTCGTGTAGTGTGTAAGTGGACTGTCGAATGTCGAATGTGGTGACAGTTGTGGGACTAAGTTGCTGACGCAAAGCTTCGGATTTCAGGGAGTAAGTGCACATCCCGGAGATCATGAGAATAGGGTGCTGATGCATGCCCGTTCGAGCCTACAGGAAGTAAGTAGACAACCCCGACGACCCGACGACACCGAAGTGGTGATTGAGCGCTGATCCCCATTTTTCCGGTTCACAGGTTGTAAGTGCATTCCCAAGACTACTGCACGATGACGGTAAGTACTGACAAACTCTTAGTGTCAAGTGCATCTCCACTACTAGCGATAATGGGAACTGGGTACCGTACTGACATGCACGTTTGTTCGAACTTACAGAATGTAAATAGAATCACGATCACTACTGGTAAGTGAAGGTTGTGTTGACGAGTACCCCCAAACTTGCAGGTACAATGTTAGCCTGTCAGTGATAGCTGAAGTGGTGGTGGGTTCCAATGCTGATGCACTATGTAACCGAACTACCCCAATAAGCATTAGCGCGGTGCGGTAACAAGGACTGACACGCATGTTCAAACTTGCAGGATGTAAGTGGCTGCCTCCGAGGGCTGTTGAAATCGTGGCGGTTGGGTGCTGACTGCCACCAACCTTGTAGTGTGTAAGTGCATCCTCACGGGCAGTGATGGTGATTGCTCGGCAATTATCGTCGAATACACAGTATTATGACGGCTATGTGACATACCTTAAAGGGAGCAGTTAGTCCTGTGACTAGTCAATTTAGCATCTTTCAAATCGTGCCTTCATTGCTCATAGCAACTTTGATAAAGATCATCAAACAGCCCATTGAAGCCCGAGCTCACACGGCCATTCTGAATTATTGGCTTCTCCTAAATACAAAATCATGAATGTTCAAACTGCCGTGCAGGATTAACCGATCTGCTATACGGGCGCAAATCTGGACTAATGTGAGCGCATAATAGTACCTGAAACCCAACTATGCCATTGAACATACTTCAAAGAATAATTTGTGTTGTTTCTAATTACTAAGTGAACAGATTTGAACACCAAGTCTATAATCAATCGTTTATGGCAATACTTAGCGAGACACGAACCAGTGAGATGCTAGGTGACAAGACGCTGAAAACACCACATGACCAAATCGCCGCCCATTTGTGTGTTTTGTTAACTCCTTATATGCATTTCCATGCATTTGAGTGCACTGGTATTGCTATAGGAGGTTGGGATAAGGTGCACCTTAATGTTAGGGCACAGGCCCGCTAGGGTTCTGAGACCAAGCAGAAGCTGGTTCACAAGCTCGGGTGGCGCCGCCAATCACGTGATCTACGAATATTCAGCCAACCACCGAGTAATGCATCCGCCTACTACCGCCATCGACAATCGGCTGACGCCGAGCCGCATCAGCCTTTTGTTGATACATTTCCACTACAGAGAAAAAGTACGGGTATATATACTAGTAGGTATTTAACAACCCACAAAAAGTCATTCAAGCACTTATTCAAATAAATTAGATCCACACGAAAATATGTGAATATTTACTTGTATTCTCTCATATTTAGATTAATTTTACCAAGTATTTTGGCAGTAGAAGTTGTGATTTTCTATTGTGGGTTGTTCTGACAAGGACTAAGGCTGATGCGGCTCGGCGTCAGCCAATTGTCAACCGTACCCTAATCTACCGCCTGATGCACTCGGCCTAACAATCACATCAATTGAGTTTTGTTTCATAAACTTTTGTATCTGCATGAAAATAGCTACAGTCATAGAATCATGAAAGCGAGGCTTCCCGTCCGCTCAGCCATATCTAAGCATGATATCGCCAGGTTAGTACTGCAGTGGGTGACCATGCGGGAATCCTTGGTACTGTAGTTTTGCTCCCTCTAATCTTTTTTACCTGTGAGAGGGAGCCTCTTGTGGCTCGTGCAGTTTCAGCCCTACTAAAGTTAATACCTAGAGATACTGTGCAAGTCTAGAAGTCTTCGAGCGACATTAAGGCAATGTGTCTGTAGTTGTCCCACTGCAAATTTTCAATACCTTGCCAAAGCAGCCGTTCTATATTGAAGGCCGCTATTTTGCTTATATGCTAGGTTAGGGATCTCTAACTTTATATCATATGTAGCCACGGGAGTTCCATTCGCTTCCTTTTACAGTTTCCATTAATCACTAACTAATCCCTTCTTTCCATCTCTGGCATCTCCCTCTTCCAATTTCCGGTACCTTCTTGGAGCACTCCTACATCTACGGTTCTCGTGCCATAAGAGAAGTCCGCCTGCGATCTACCATAACTTCAAAAGGCCTAGTTAGCGGTAAGCAGATCATGATATTCGGTAGCGTATCTCTCTTTCCAAAGGAATAATATCCGCATATTCTGCGGTTAATATTACTCGGACGCCCTATAATAGGATCTAACTGCCACAAACGTCAAGTTCTCTTTTGCTATTTCACCTCTAATGTAAGGCAAAACTTTCGAAGGACCGGAAAAGGTTCGCAAAGTTGCTCCAGATCTAGAGCTCCTTTAATCAGTCTATTGGCTCACTTTGACTATTAAAATATCGGTGAAAGAGAGCAATGAAAGGATAATCCTGGACGAACCTACTTACCATTCAGTTTAGCGATTGAACCTACCGCATGCAAATCAAATTGAGTATTACTACGATATAGGGTTAGGGTATGTATACGTCCGAGCAAAAAGACAAACAACTTCCCGGTAGCCACCGCATCCCGCGTTCCACTGGCTTTTGTGAAAACTCTTTCCAAATCTAGCTGGATGGCACGGTGCGCATGTGGGGGCTGAGTGCTGCGACCGCATGCATAAGATGAATCACAAGGCTGAACGTTGTCAGTAAGGTTGCGAGGCGCTTTTTGTGATGTAATGTCTACGATGCTTTTGCGGTGCTCATGCACCACAGCCTCCACGAAGATTTAACAAGGCTGGTATGGGGCAGTGATTATATTAGCTAGCAGCATTATATTTGCGCGCCGGGCAAACAACTCCTCGGTGGCGACGTGACAATGGTGATCTCAATGAATGGTGTAAGGGCTGAACTGAAGGTTATGTGCGCACACTATCCCAAAGTCCAAGGATCAAGAGCAGCTGCGGCTAGACAACGGACATTCGCGAGCAAAGTAGCCCAGACATGTGCCATTCTTTGGTGAGTACCGGTATGCTCGGGGTTGCTGAAGCGAATGCAATTCGACCCACTCTCATCACGTATATCACCACCCTATAACGGGCGCCGTTAAGCTATAATGGTTGCAGATGTCTGTTGCCGCTTCAAGGTTGGATGTTACACTAACTAATGACGAGGGTTCAACGACGAGATCGTTTTGTTTCTAATCGAACCCTAACCAGCTAGTTGGACGTTTTCGAAATCGCGAGAAACCATCAGTATGCTGTCGACGAAGGGTGAGATTATGCGGACTGTAAGAAACCAGAAACACAATACAAGCGGAAACTTTTACTTGATTTAGTCTGCAAACAAGAGACGCGGTCCAACTTGGCCTAAGTCCAGAGATGTTTATAGGTAAGGATCGGCAGAAAGCTCGCGGACGGAATGGTCACGTATCTCGGTTCCTCCAATTGCTCTAAACACATTCTAGCCCCCTCGCACCGGTCCCACCCACACCACGGATGGTTACTCCGCCAGGACGATTGATTTAACAACTGATTGGCGGTCTGCGACATAACAGCCGAAACAATGGTTCTCCATGTTTTGACCCAGCCAGAACCCAGCCACCCCGTACGAGACATTTCATTTTCCAGGCTTCCCGTGTCGGAAAGGACAACTTTTGACTGCTGTTAACCCCACCCCCATCAGATACACACGTGTGAGAGATCTTTGCTGCTCAACCACGCAAACCTCAGGTTATCATAAACGACCCCTGTCAAACACATGCAAGAGTAATACCAATAATCTCACGCAAGATTGAACATGCGCGCATATGACTCAAGCTCGTGTAGCTCATTTGCTGCAACCCGTCAATGAAGCGAGAAGCATCGTACCAGACCCAAATAACCGCATCAAAGCAGCCTCGATGGCGCAATAACCGATTCAAGTGGTATTAACATTTTGTAAGGTGTGGCTAAGAAGCGTACATAGTTAGGCTTAGAGAAGCCCAAAAATAGGGAGGCGAAGGCAATGACGCTTGGGCTTCTAAAGCCATTTCAGAGTAATTCGCACTGTGACTGAGTGGTTTACGAGCCCAAGACGGAAATCACCAGATGTCCGGAATCCGGCGGCTCGAGACTGCAAAACGCTTAGATAGCAACACCACTGGAATTGTACACGACAAACATCCTTACCTCCACATCATCGTGCAGATACCACGCCGAATGAAAGCAAAGAATCACGTAGAGCGAGGATACTGATATATTGATCGGTGAACTAATTCCCGCACTGAGCATAAAAAGAAAGCATCTCCGAGAGCATATAAATCGTAATATTTCGGATCCAAAACTCGTTTCAGGTCTGCAGCAAGTTAAGGTGATACACGTCGAACAAGCTAGGAGTGCTAGTGAAATCATGATATTGGCGATGACGTACCCTTAGAATCTGGCTCGCGAAGGGCGGTAATGGTAATAATATTTATACCACGGTGCAGTATCCATCACTTTCCATCGATGGTGATGAGACACAGGAGGGTAATTCGGAAGTCCGTGCGCAGTGTGACCACATCAGCAGCATGCGTTTTGCGGTGACACCAAGGTTGTCAATTGGACTAATGCTGCCCTAAAAGGGGGCGAGGTCCACTCAGGTTTCTCTGTGTTCGCTAGGCGATTCAAAACCAAGGGGTGCATGAAGAACCTGAGGATGGCGGCATCCGGGTCTCGTATTCGAGCTAGAAACTTCCAATTGGCTGGGTTCGGCCATATCTGGTGGTGGGAACGGTGTTGACTAGACAGGTTTTGTTTGGATTACATGGTTCAGCTACATGAGATATATCGATGTAGTTGAACTGAGGAGCCGTAGGGCGCAATGGAGGGCACGATGATGGGAAATATCTCCCTAACAACAGTTTGGGGATTGGTCTGCCAGGGCTGTTATAAGATCTCCTTACGGGGCTCGGGTATGTGTGGGTGTGGGCTCCAATACAGATAACGTTGCTTAAGTTAACCGACGGGATAAAATGATTGGATTCGGGTGAACATTGTGTCGCTAACTTCTCCCTACCAGATTCTATCCGCATTGCGGCCAATTCTTCGGACCCGTAAGCCAATAAGCGCAATCCGATGATAGAAATTGCTATCACACTGGCAGACAGGCTCCTTGCGAGTTTAATATGTGAAGTGCTTTGCTCCAGAGTGACTAGCTCCGGTTATTGCGAAGGTTTGGTTGTAGGGAGACAACGCTCACGCGCTGACAAACCCAAGAGGATTAAGTTGGATGGATGCCAAACCGAGCCGGCATCAATCCATCCGATTCGCAACAAGGAATCGATTCGCAGTTTGATCTCGATATGAACGGTGGGGTGTGCGTGCATGCAGTAAGGACGGTAGGGTTAAATTCAGTCGGAGTTTTGCCCAATGAATCCACTTGATCGGTACTGGGGGCCGGTCGGTCGCGCGTGTCGTCCGCCCGAATTCTCGTATTGCCCCCATTCTCCCCACCCCTACAGAGATTTGTTTCCCCACTCCATACCTAGGATGTCGTGTATAAGTTGAGTAATGCCGGCTGAGTGTATATTCACGGAGTCATCCACACAGACAACATTGTATTGAACAGCCCCAATAAGCAGCACCATAACCTTTCTGCATTTACTCCTCTCTCCTCTCTCTCATCTCATCTCTTTCGAGCCACTCCTCTCTCCATATTACGCTGTTAACCTCGTTGAACGCTCAAGCGTGGGTTAACCAGCTTCGATCGAACCAAAGTATGTCTGCTGACTTGAGTATGCCCCAGACCCAAATTCAATCTCCAGACTCTATCCACATTACAAGGAATGTTTATTGGTAGTAATCCAAAGTCGGAGTTGACAAAAGACGTCGACATTCAAGCCCAAATGACTCAGCCACCCGAAAGCGGCGACACGGCAAACTCCGACATCCTCCCACAAGACAGCACTGCGACGGAACACCCGAAAGACATGGATCCGAAGCGACCTTCCCAGGAGGCTGAACCGTTACCATCACTGCCAGTCGGAGGCAAACCCGAGACCCCTTCCGAACAACGCTTCGATCTGACGAAACTGAACCGAGCAGTGGCATCACTGTTGGAAAGCGAGTACCCCTGCCTACTCCACGACCATCGTTTCGACAATCCAAAAATTCGGGCCGAAGAGTCGCCAATCAAGCCGGGGGTCTTGAACATCCTTTCTCTAATTGATGTCTGCTTGTAATGCAACAAGGGATCATTCGCGGTGTCTCGGTTACCCGTTAGCGCTCGACCTTTAATCCAACGGCTATTTGTTTCCTATTCTATCGATATCGGTCTGGCGCCACCACTCTCTATTCGATGTATGTAGCGCGGCAGGATTCGCATGGATGTTATGATCTCTCCTATTTTGTACTGGTTCTTTTTTGTCGGATTACTGGGGTACTATTGGCTATGTCGGGATTTATCTAAGTGGTTTCTATCCGGGTTTCGCTGTGATCTCGTGTGATTGTTCGACTGTAGTTGGCGCTATCGCTGGAAAGGAGTCGTGTTTTGATGGCGGTGAGATTTGTACTTCTCTCAGAATTTTTGTAGCAATTTCGCTTCTTGTCATCTTGGATTGAGTTAACTTCCATGTTAATGAGATTTTGATTTTCTTTAACATACCGTAACTTGATAAGAGTTGCACCCTGACTAGGTTAGTGGTGTCTATACTTAGCAACCACTATCCCAGAGTGGAAATTAAAAACACCACTTAATAACCGAGGTAGATTTTCGTACCAGGGACACTAACCCTATTGGAGGGGCGTCCCAGTGAAACTCTGGAGAAACCGGCAGACCCATGGGCGAACATGTCACTTGAACCCAGATGTTCATCCGTACCAACACCAAGAAAAAGCGCAGTGCAGATGAAGAGAAGAAAGGCTAGTATTAGATACTAGACTAGGAGCAACCTCAGTAGTTTAGCCAATTCTAACATTCCCGCGGTACACCAAGGTCTCGGTTGTTCATATACCTATGACGGTTGCATTAGTAATCCATAGTTTTCTGACCACGAACTGATGTTTTTCCACATACAACATAAGTGCCGGCGGATATCCGACGTATGATCAATTTCTGGAACACCGTATATTGTTTCAGATGTGAACCCCCACTCAAACAAGTCCCTCAACACACGCCCAAAGTGCACCCCTGCATCTGTATCGTACACTTAACAAAGGATGGGCAGTTGGATGTCCGTCAGCGATCCCTTCTTGCCGTCGATGGTTTACTGAACATAAATGTAGTAATCACTAGACGCAGAGCTAGTGAGATGCTATGCAGCAACATCCGCGACCTCGGTATCTTGTAACTAGATACAACATGCACCCCTCAGTGCTGACAGTGTTTCGAAACAGCAACGGATTGTTGGGACCCGAGACAAAATGCATTATCGAAGCACGTGCGATGCCGAGTTACCGAATATCGGTGGGCTCCGGGCGCGGTGGCGTTGTGGCAAGTTGTGGCGTGTCGACGCCGATTATAAATCGCCGAGAAAAACTGTCTTTCAACAATATCAACATTAAATATACGCTAACTAACGTTGCCACACACTAAGACCCGTCAGCAATAACGTTGAGGACCATCAAAAATGTGGACGCAAACGTAGGCACGACCCGACCCGGGCTGCAAACGAAATGGATGTCTCGCGGGACAACGTACCAATTACATGCACCCTGTTTTCATTCGGCGAGTCTTCCAATCAGTGAATAGTACGGTGTGTTGCACCCGGGGCAGCCGTAAGATGTTTGTCCGTCTTGACTGAAGTCGTCGGTGAATGAACGCCGTAAAGCTTATATTTATGCTCCTAAGAAAGTTAGCAGTGCGCAATATCGCTCACAAGGTTAGGCTGACCATTCCTATCGCCGAATTCGAAGGAAAGCCTGGCTAGATGGGCTATCATAATCCCTCGGGTACAGTGTCTAAAATTTGGTCGAACAAACCGACGAACCTGATGGCACAGTGACATTAAAGATCGAATGTGAAACCTTCTAAAAGTCGATGTGGAAAGGACAAAGTTTGGGTACGTCCAAGTTATAGCCCGAATAAAGGTGGCACCAGTTGACTCATGACTGGCTCCAGGCAAAATGTCGTCATATTCTCGCTCCTTTTTAGGATCATTTGAGATGGCATGGTGTTAGGTACTGTCAGTTGATAGGTGTTGTTCCGTTAAGTATATATTTCGACAGAGGTGGAGTGGAGCCTGCCGTACCCAGTGTCAATCCTTTTCCGAGTACGGTTAGTTGTCCGCGTTATGGCCAAGTGTGCATCTGCAACTGTGAGGTTGTATGGAGTTCTTCGTGGGGTCCAATGATTTATTTGGTCCATTAGTGGTGCTTTTTAACAGGGGATTCGCAGAATGAGATGATGCCGAAAAGCCATTCGAACGAACTGTCAAGAGCCTGGGGAATTGCAACCATTTAAGTCATCTTACGGCGATGTCCGTGCCGGGCTCGTATAAAGCACTCTAGTTTATCCTAGGGATCCATGCTCTAATCCCAAACCGATCAGCTCATCCAATTAGCGAGGCGAACCAAAACCCGAGACCCACAACCTTTATCATAAATCCCGCCCCCGATAAAGGTAGCACTGAGACAAAGACTAGGTCAAAGCGCTAATTCGCTACCAACCGCCTGTCGGATACCATACTTAGTAGACCACCAATAGAGGTACTTGAGTCAGGCTGTAGAGTAGAAGATCAGACACCCCATTTCATGAAGTGAAATTTGCTGTGAGAGCAGGGTGTTGAGTCACTGTTGACCAGGATCTGAAGTGAAATCAAAGCACACTAACTGCTGCCCTTTCTGTTAACATTCAACCGCGTTTTATCCGATATTGCATGGCATATCTTACTAGTTCTCGGTGGTAAGTAGCATCTGATCTCTCAGCCGAACCCGAGGAATCCCTATTTGCCAGAGACAAGCTCTGCTGTGACCCAAATTGTCGTCCTGCCTAGGGGAACAGAAATCGCGCGAAGCGTTCGATCGACAAAACTTGCCGCATGATCTGAGCCAACTCGTTCTTTTTTGTAGTATGTACAGGTTGCATAGGTAACCGAATCCGTTGTTTTATTGCCTGGCATCTAGCTCTGCTGGGGCTGTCTGGCTTCCAGCTTCAAGGTGAATAGCTAACGTCCGGTATCACCAGCTGCATTACTGTAAAAGTAACGAGTCGGACCAGATTATACCGTATCACTTATGTGAGAATACTTGTCGATCGAAACGATATCGCTTTAAATTCAATTCCATAGCAAAAATTCGAGAGCTAGTGAAGTTCATGTATCCGGGGGCATATATGGACTCTCGTCCATGCTGTCCTTCATGTGCAGTTTGGGGAGAAATTATGCTTGAAATATGGTTTGAACCCGCCTGGATAGAATCTTTTGGGTGTGAAACTTCGATTGATAGTTTTAAAGTTAGTTACCGGGGGGCTTGACATGTCTTGAATGGGAACTCACTGATGATTTAAAAAAAAGCACTTTGTTGTACAACACCCCGGATGCTCCAGCAACGGTTATGCGTCATCGATGTCGAACGAGTCGATATAGAATTGCATCATCTCGAGCGCGTCAACTCTAACACCCTTACTTCCTTAATGCGGCCAAATATAAGGTTCGTCGATCATCCCTACCCTTGGTCGAAAGCAATGAGAGCGTTAGTGCTGTATATATTGTGCTACGACGAAGGCTTTTTAACAAGACTGGATGTGCTTGAGTTTTATGGTATGGAGAACGTCAAATTTTTCCTAAAGTGGAGACAAATTCCGCTTTAGGGCTCATATATAGAGCCTTAACGTTCATAAGGCAGCATCGTTACAGCCTACAAAATACCTGCCGAGCACGTTAAACGAAGAGCCCAGTTATTCTAAAAAGATAACGATGGTAAGTTCCCGGGTACGGTACTAGGGCCCGGCGCGGATACAGTGTAAGCCCTTATGTCAACTGTGACGTATTTTGCTTACGGATTGATTTACCGGAGTTTGTCGTTGTGCAACCATCGTGCCTATGTATATATACGTGGACAAGGCTCGTAGCCTCACTTTTCACACCAAACGTTTACCGGACCTCAGAGGCTATTATTTACACGGAATCTCGCACGTCTATGTTTTAATCAAAGGGAAATGAAACTGTAGCGTCACTACCAGCGAGAATGTTTTGGGTTTTTCGAACCCCGAAAGGGTTTCGGTATTAAACAGCAACGGGATAGGTAAGAGAAGTGATGTACATGGCGGATATCTGTGCTTTTGATATGCAGGGACACCTCACAGTTGCCAACGGCAGACGAAGGCTACGGGAGAATGATTGTATTCGTAGCGTCAGATGGCTTCTAGTTGGCTTCAACAAAAAGAAACACATATACGTACGCCATGTCACTGCGCATATAAAATTTTGCGGTGAGTTTGTCCAGACAACAGCATGCGATTGACAGTCTACTTTAGGAGGGTAGAATTTTACAACTACTCCTCTATATAGAGTCCTGATCCCGCGTCCTCCCAGAAAATTGATTGCGACTGCGACTCTTAGGTAGGTTAGAGTAGGATTATCGAAGTTAGACATATCGGAGCTTCCGAAATGCAGTTATTTTTCCCGAAGTACGGGATTTCTGCCTGATTGTAATACCAAGCCTGCACCCCGCAAACTATGTTGGACTCCAAGAATATACAGTTTCTCCTCATGATCAAAAATGAAAGTTTTTTATTTTTATTTTTTCGAACACCTTGCATAGGAATTATCTCAGAACACGTGCTCTAAAACTCGAAAAAGCAAACTTGTCCACCCTCCAGGTAATGCAAAGTATACTGGAATTGTCTAGGCCTTTTCTCGAGAAACTGGTTAATCTAAAGCAGATTCCGGGAGGCAAGGCGGATTCGATGGTTTCAGTAGGTGTCAAGGTTGACATGTGGATGGGAAAATAGTTTTCACCTGGGTGGGTGGACTTTTAACTCGATCTCGTTCATCCGATAAACCGTTCTTATGGTACATGACAAGTGCGTGGCTGCATATGCATAGGAACAACGAGCCGTGCATCGACAGTTCCCGTGATCAACAGATCGCATGCATAGATTCGGCTGGCAATGACTCCGGAGCTGGGACATACCCCCACTTTCTGATGCACCCTATGGGATGTGAAAACGAGGCTTCTGGAACAGTTCCATCTGGATGTGTCCAGACGGCTAGATTCAGTCTGGAGAAGGAGACGTGGTGTTTCTTATCGATAACGCGTGGGGCGAAAATAATGACGTCATTGGCACTTGCGGGGTATTTTACCCCACAATTTTGAGGCGGTCATGAAACATAGAGATATTTCATGGGCTTGTCTAGTCTACGATCCTTATGTTCTGCATACTCCATCCAATGGTAACCGAATTCACTGCTTACAGTAAATTCTGAAAGAAATTTCTTAGCACACACAATGGTTGTCTGAGGTAAGCAGACCACGGGTCGATGTTGCTTGCCTCGGTTGGCTCGCTATTTAGTGTCATGAAGACCACTGAAGAGTTGAATTTGGGATCTTGGCGTGGCCAGTAGTCATTTCCAGCCACCCAGTGTGGTACTAGTTCTCGGACGATGCCGATACTTTAGAATTCTCTACCGTCACCCACAATCGTGGCTTGCTCTCTAGTGAGGCACTAGTCGGTAAATCGCACAGTATTACCTCCCACTACATCAGTTTACCTAAACAAAATCTGAATCTCCTGACGCCCGTCTGTTAGCAATAGTAATACTGTACACGTTACCGTACGACTTACAATATCTGCCATGCAATTCTCCTTCTCGGACTATTCACGGCAGATTCCATGATCCTCTACATACAACTTTACCAATGACCTAGTATTACTAGCTTAGGTTGCTGTACACTCAACTGAGACTGGCGGTATCTGACTGTTTCCGGAGACAGCAACATCGCAACGGACAACCGCACAAAATCCCTAAAAACCGAAGGCCGACAAACTCTTCGCAGAACAACACACCTTTACTTCAAAAAACCTTGACACAGACCAATTCCTAGAGGACCAGTCCCTCTACCCCCTCCCCAATCCACATCTCGGTGAGGTGAAGGTCGTAGGTATTAACCTAAATAAAACGTCCCCAATACGAAGGAGAATACTCTTTGCGGTCATCCGGGTCATCAATCACTACTTTTTCACCTCTAGTAGGGTTTGGATTCTTCGACCATCCTGAGCCCTGTACAGCAGCGGCACTCGCCTCACTCATACGTCCAACCCGCCGAACGGGCTACCAATAAAGCACCATATCACCCCCGAATAAATATTATAGTCTGAGCCTCCTCTCCCTCATCTTGCCTCCTATACTGGGATATCCCCGCCCAACCTTCCAGAATCCTTCAGCATTCATAACATCTCCGGTCACCAGAAACAAACCGTACACGTTTTCACGACACTCGCAACCGTCCACCGAAAATTACCTCCCAAGCCAATTAAAACAGACCGCGGCAGCGACTCTCTCAGGTCAAAGCTAAGATCAAGAACTAAGAACAGGCTTGAATCGGTCGAACCCATTCGGTACATCACCACCTACCATTTCCTCTTCTAGCCTTGTCCAGTACTTTCAGCTGCGCCACAGTCTCCCTTACCCACTACACGATCTTAGGCGGCTGAACCAGTATTATGGCCGTTGCCGTGTTCGCCACAATTGCACCCGTTGTTGGAGTTATTTCTGGAGGATTCTCTATTGCCTAGGCTTGCAAAACCTATTCTTCAGCACAGCACCATTTTCTCTGGAGGATGTATCTCGCGAGATCAATTTCCTCAAATGCTCACTACTTCGAAGGAGAGAATCTCCCTATACTAGAAACTAGACGTCAGAGCTTCTATGAAGTCGTCTAGCCGGCCATTTTTCAAGTCGGAAATATTGCCAAGGCTGACCTTCAAATGGGAAGTTATATGATGATTACACGATGCTCAGGGGGGCACATAGGCGACGTCAGCGACATTCTAGCGAAATTGACTTGGCTTTGGTCCTCCAACGAACTCCATGTCGACGATCTCATTCGCTTCGTACGCATTTTCATTGATGCACATGGAGTACTCCTCTACATGCAGTGTATTTACGGACAACTCCACCTTATCGAGCTCGGTTGATTCTTTGGATGATCCCAAACTCCTGACTGACACACTGCAAACTCGCCTTTTCCTCAAGAATGCCATTGATAGGCTCTCAGGTATTCGTGCTAAGACGAAGGCAGACCGTTTTAAGCTAACCAAAACTGATTATAAACCTGTTGGATTGACTGGTTATTACTGGTACGAGGATATATACACGCCGCAGAGTAATTCTGTTGTGCCAATCCTCGGGGTGAAGGTGGCAAGATGCACAGCGATGTAGAGAGGATGAAACTTGTTGAGTCTATTGTGTGAAGCAAGAGAGCAGACAAGCCCTCTATATATACTGTTGCCATCACAAAGAAAACAAGCCATGAGGCGATGGCTTTTCCTCCACAAACCCAAAACAAAGGGTCAAAGGCAAACAAACAGTTCTACAACCTTCCAAATACCCGAAACAAACACATCCGGCCCTTCCGGCCCTACAAATTCTACCCAAGATTCAAAGCTCGCTCACTTCAAACCAACATGTGCTCGTCCCTGTGGGACGGATTTGAGTGCGGACTTCACGTGGGTTGGTTTAGGGTTAAGCGGCGGAGCCACATACACTTTAGTTCTTGTGTACATGTCAATTAGGCTTAGAGATGGTCAGTGAGTTTTAAGTCAATTGAGAGATTCAACGCAACGGACATGTTTCAACAGTCCCAATTATAACCCTCATGGTGAAGCATGGCAGGACACTGCATGGGAAAAGATGAATAGCGACGAGGACACGATAAACTGGAATGTCAGCATCCGGGCGGGGCAAATATGTTACATGTTCGATATCCTAGGTGGCGATAATGCCCCGGTAGCACAGAAAACATGGGAAGATTTGGACTGCGTTATGGAGGGAAGGTTGGCGCGTCAGGTAGGTATTTCCAACCCAAGGATGCACTTTCCCTCCACGGAAACAATGTCGGCGCAAAACGTTACTACGATTTACATCGTTTCTGGCGACTAAGTACTATACGCCATTTGCGAGACTTTTCTTCTTCGAGCTGAGTGGGTTCGCCTAGATGCCACGGTAATGGAAGAAAAGGTTGCAAGTCCAGCTGCTAGACGATATACGGACCCTGAGGTCTTTTGGTCAGATTCTGAAGACTGACGACGCCGCTCAAGATTCCAGCTACACAGTCATGTATAATAGGACCTTCTCAATTGAGGGAGATAACTATCACTGGCAAGGACGCACAGTTAGTAATGCTCGACTACTAGAAAACGCAAATGGGATGACTATCATATTCGGGGAATAATCGAAGACGTTCAATACCGGCGATCTTACGTCTGAGGTAAAAGTAGCATCCCTTCCCAGCGAATATGTTTAGCTGGCATGTGTAGTCACATACGGAGACGTATCAATCATCCGTGCCATTGTATATTATCAAAGGAAATATACAATGAAGACTACCGTGTGGTTCGTTCTCGATACTTGGAGGGATCTATAGCGTGTAGGTAATTACGGGGACTACATACGCAGACAACGGGACTGCATCTGGGAAGTAATGAGTGGAGATATTATGTCATTCGAGTACGAGAACATCGGACCAGGGACTGTTGACGTAACCTCGGGCGGAAAGACGTACAATTCTGACTGTATCGACAGGAGGAAATGGGATACTTGCACTTTTCAGTGCAAGGAGTATTTTTCATGTGTATTATTAGCCGACGGAGGCCGTTGGAAATCTGCGGTTGTGGGTTTCAGTAGGAATCAATATCATTTGACATGCCTAACGTTGTTTCATCTACAGTCGACTCTCGTTATAAGGATGTTGCTAGTAAGACTATCCGCCTATATGACTAGAGGTCTCCGGTCCCGTTTTTTTTATGGGGTTGTAAGACTTTCCCACTCTACACGAATAACCTTAGACTTTGTGATTTTTGATGGGGGAAGTCTTAAGGAGAGCGGGAGTTTGGGCAACGTGGTGAAAATTTCTCTACCCTAGAGTAGGGGTAAACTTACCTTTATATCTTGAGTTCTAATAACTACTCTGTAACTATGGTACTAATGCAAACCGGGCCACTGACATTGAGTATGGTGTAACGCGACACGACGGGGCAATGCGACATTTTCCCATACAAATTATAGTAACAAAATTCGAAGTTGGAATATCACAATCCCTTTTGAGCGGAATGGATAGCACTCTTCATAAGTAATCTTACCTTGCTACTAAGACTTGGTTGTTCTGTATATTGGTTACTGTGTTGCATTACCGGATCACGTCATACCATACGTTAGTCGACCAAAATACACACAAGGTAGTTTATCCGATCTGTACAGCTACGTGGACCATAGAATGGGGTCGCTAGAGGTGTAGCCTTGTGTCTTGCTTCAGCAACAAAGTAGGGCAGTAGAAGATAGAAGCAATAGAGTATGAGATGGAGCTTGATTAAAAGTATATAAATATCATGTGATACGGGTAATGGGACACTTTCCCATACCAATTATAGCGACGAAATGGAAAGTTGAGATACCACAATCTCTTTTGAGTAGAATGGATTGCTAATCACTGTTCATAAGCAACCCTATTTTGCTACGAAGGTTTGCTTGTTCTGTATATTGATTACTGAATGGGCTGCAATCATTTTCAAACCTCCCAACGGTGGAAACTGGTTGGAAAATCGGCACCAAACTGCACTATATTGTTTATACCAACTGTTTAAGAATTGAAACTGGACTGCATGCGAAACCAGTTTAGTAAACTAGTTGGAACTAGTTAAACTGTTTGTACTGGTTTTAACTGTTTAACTGAACTGAACCAGTGCAAACTGCTCCATGCAAAGTTGTTGGCTGTAGAGAGTGCATAATATCTTACTCAGCACAAATAATTTTGATATTGTACTGACAATTTGCAGAGCTCAGGCAGGTTAGACCCACTGTAAACAAGTTCGCAGCGGAAAAACGATGTCTAATCAAGATTCCACCCTTCCACAGTCTTTTCTCCATGTATTTTCTCGCATCCATATTAACCGTAAAACTGTTGGTGTACTGGTTATTTTCAAATGCCAAACTGCACTCCACTGAACCGCAAAGTCTTATAAACTGCACTGCACTGCCAAGAACCAACTATTTAACCCACCAGATTACCGCATCCAACCAGTATACTGCTTCCACCGTTGGGAGGTCTGCCGTATGCTCACGTAGTTTTGTCCGCCGTTAGTACGATGTCGAAAAAATCGGACCAATTCTGTGGCCACCATCAGTCTCATACTCATCTTAACCTTGTTGCAACATCCGGCAAATATGTCTGAACCATGGGGTTGTACCTTTTAGGTCCACAAAGGCTACGAGAGATAGGTACGTGGGTACACGCGTAGCATATAAAACGATGATGGCTTGTATACATGTAAGATTCCTGCATGAAGCCATAATTCGAAGGATCTAAGAAACTCACTATCAATAATAGGCCACCTGCAGTCCTAATTCCCAGGAATTCGTATATACCGGGATTTTATCCACTCGTGAGATAGCTTGACGAGATTCGTGGGACCAAGGTCCTGGGTAAAAAACCTACGAATTGCGCTATGGAGAGCTAAAACACCCATGCTAAGGACTATTTCATTCCTCATACCGGGGATCACGCTGGCGGGCAAAGAAAAGCAAACCCACCAAACAAGCGCCGCACATGCTGCTGCTTCTTCAAACCATAATACTCGATGTGTGAAGGGCTGTGGAGTTAAGAACCAATCACAGGATGTCACACCACTAACGAAAGCCCCGGACTGTTACGATATGGAAATTGGGGAGAACCGTGTGCATGTATTCTATGGTACAGAGAAAAGAGAGAAGGAGAAAGACTCGAGATATATACAGGAGGCATCAGCCCCTGCAGCAGTGACTGTGTATCAGACCTATAACATGTCTCCGGCACATGTACACCAGTAACACGGACATCCCGCTCTTTTTGCTCAGAGTGAAAACATACACACTCGGCGCAGGGCACACACGCACACTGTCGAAATTTCTCTCCGCTGCCAGAGCCACATGACGGTACCTGCGTTGCTGTACTTTCCCCCTATATCTAATACTTACATGCACTCAAACGTCACGGTATGTGTGAATCTATGTGGCACTGAAACATAACCTCTCGAACTCACAGAATCTCAGTGAAGAGTCACGCGGCCCGTCGGCTTTTCGTTCAGGCCGGGCCGGGCCGCCGTTAGCGCAGGCTTTCAGAATGGAGGCCGGGCCGCTTAGGAACACTGGAATCTCCCAGACACTTCGATTTCTAATCCTTTCAACTTCTGGATCTCAGCGCAAAATCTATTACCACTTGTTTACCATGACACTCGATATTTTCTCCATACCATTAATGGACAGCAGGAGTTGAAAGATTTCTTGCGCATTGAGGCAGAGCTGCAGCGTGTTGAGAGTAATCACTAAAGCGAATGAAAGATGCTGATTGTCTATCGTACAAAGAGAGAATATGATAGACATAAATAAGAAATCAAATCATACCTGGAGCGAAGCTCCACTCAGGCGCGGAGGCTCACGAGGAGATAGGAACCGCACCAAGCCCGAGGCTTGCGGGGAGATAGGAACCACACCAAGTCTCTAATCTTGTGGCCGCCTCGGTCCCAACGCCCAGCGGGCTAAAGCCCGCGGCTAATCTCGTACCTTCCTTGGCTCCCGCCTTAGCTCCAATGGCCTTCGGACTGAGTCCTTAGCCAACACAGTAGAGTGTATGAAGTTATGTGACAAGTCACACATTGGACTTGCGCAGGTTAATGTGATCAGGGCAACAGATGATGGGGTACGGAGTGAGGATAAACCAGAGATGGATTTGCATGAAGGAATAATGGTGAGATGGATTAAGTTTTTGATGTGGTTTAGTATTTCTGCTTCGCTGTAGCTTGTGCAATAGAACATGATTTTTGGACTGGTCCAGTGCAAGACTGCCGTTTCGTGGTCAAGCCCAGTCCTATCCCTCCGGTAGACCGGACCGTACTGAGCCCTATCGCAGACCAGGTCCGTCTGGACTGTTGAGAACATTTGTCGATGACATGCCTGTCCTCACTGGCAAATGCCACTGCGATAGTTACATTAAAGGGAAGAATGCTCGGAAGCCCTTCGCACCGATTTCCAAGCGCGCTCGCAAGCTCTTGGAACTCATTCATGGTGATATCTGCAGTCCAGTTGAGAGAGCTATTGGAGGCGGTCATTACATGCTCCTATTCATTGACGATGCGACGAGATGGACCGCCTGCTACATACTGGCCCACAAGTCGGAGGCCTTGGCGAAATTCCGAGAATGGGTGGCACTCGCGGATAAGACTCATTCCAGTGCTGGGCACAAAGTCAAGAAGTTCCGTACAGATGGTGGAGGAGAGTTCACATTGAAGAAGTTTGCAGAATATCCCAAGGGGGAAGGTATTGTCAAAGAGACTACGACACCATACACGCTGCAGTCGAATAGAGTCGTTGAGCAGGCAAATAGGACGATCTTCGGTCGAGCGAGGAGCATGCTCAATGATGCAGGCCTCTCCAAAAAGTACTGGGCTTTTGCTGTTGAGACAGCAGTTAGTTGAAGAACCGAACCTCATGAGATCGGTAGTCGGTAAGACACTCTTTGAGGTATAGCATGGAAATGGAGTGCGGTCTATGATGTAGCACATGCGGGTTTTTGGCTGCCTAGCTTTCGTACTCTGGGAAAAATGACCTTGCACGACGCGCAGCTCATAGAGAAGCTGTTTTTCGGACGGCATTCCATAGGATATTTGACGCGTGGCTCTATAAAGTCCTATGGACCCGCGCGATAACTATGATACGCACGCAGATATCTGCACTCGATACTATACATGATGCTGCGTACTCCACGCTTCCAAACGCACTTCATTGGACGCTCCCAAGCAGGCATCCCAATAGTCTGTCCCGTCAGTTCAAGGCTATGCCCGGGACCAGATGACAATTTTGAGGCTCATGATCTTAGGACTGGACGGACCAGGGCACTCAATGGCAAGAATACAAGACTGCGAGCCCTACAGCCCATTAGCTGGCCGCCACAGAATTGAGCTAAATCAGCCATGCAACTTAACGAAGCTTAAAATCCCCGATTCGGTACAACTGCGTACATCTTGGCTGAAGATATGTTCCAGGATTGATGACTTTACCCATGCGGGTAGAATTTCTTGGTTCCGGAAGTCTCCTTCCTAAGCCGGATATACTGTATCCAACCCTAATCAAGACTATATTTGACCCTGGTCAAGACTACGGTCATTTGTACCGGGCCCTGGCCTTAGAGTTTCCCGCCAGTCTGCCGAACTCATGCCCCGGACCGGACGAGAAGGCCGGGCCCCAAAGGATCGTAGTCTGCCTGGACCGTTGAGACCCCTGCTCCCAAGTACGCCCCCAAGGATGCTCAATTGCGCGCTTCGAAGTTCATTTGACTGTACGCTCAAGACTGGCTGAGGTCTATCGACTACCGTACAACATACCAGCCGGCGTACATAGTTCTATAGGCCCACGCGTAGATGTCTATGGACCGACTATGGACGGCTATAGACTGCGCGTCGCGCAGAGGTCCACGGGAAGCTTGTTATAATCTGCGCGTAGCGCAGTCTATAGTCGATTTGCACCTTCGCTGATGTCAATTAGGTTAGCGTTCCTACTACAGAATTATATTGCCCAAAACCGGTCATTTATTTGAGTCTGCATTTTATAATCTCCGCTTTCCGGAGAGTGTCATATAAGGAAATATCTGGGCTGCACAATCCGTGAAGGGATGGTTAAATAGGCTAAATGTGTATGAATCTGAGCCATTCTAGGCTTCAAAATCCGCGCATACCTACTTATAAATTTTTAGATAGGCTAAGTCCTCTCCCGCAACCCCTAGGGTACATGAATCTGGTGTGGTGTCGTGTCATCTAAACTACGGGAGCCTTTGATATAGTGGAAACGACACAACGTAGTGTACGTATCGTGAGGTTTAGAACTCACAACACTGACACGACGGACGAAAATATGTAGTGCCAATAACACAACAGAATGTTGTTTGCACTACAATTAGAGTTCCAACGCTATGATAGAAGGTTGACACGACAGACCTCACGACAGACGGCACTACAATGTTATGCCAATAACACCATAAAAGATTGCCACGATGCATGACACTACAACTTGGGATGAAACCACCGACGACACTACAGATAAAGTGCAACCACTAAGCAGCAACAGGTACATTCTAAGCGTCAAATGGAATTATCGTGCTGCACCGTCCTTCTAGGCAGCACTGAAGCTAGTTACGTCACATTCAAATCCTTACACCACTCTAGAATCAAATCAATACGGATGGTGAACGTGTGGTTGATCAACAGTGAAGGACGTGTTTGAGTGTAACGCGGTGGAAGCGAATTAGACCGTATAACAAGACGTGGTTGGCCACTAAAAAGATGGGGCATAAGAACTCAAGTAGGCCGTAAACTCCCAGGGAACTTTTCTTTCCTCTTACTATACCGAATCAACGAACAACCTCAAATACAGCGACACTCTCAAATACAACACCCTCAAATACAGCGACACTCGGCTTCGAATTTCATTTCACTTTAGTTGGGTCCGCCACTCCTCAAAACGATAGCGCAGCAAAGGAACTTTTGCAGGGGACGACGGGTAGTAGGAGTGGAGCTCCGCCATCTAGCCGGCCAGCCCGGAGGCGGAGGGGACTAAGGGGCTGTCATACTCTAAGTAGAGTGAATACAGTATGATTAAAACAAACAAAACAAAAAAAAGGAACTTTTGTAACGACATATTCTTAATATTCAGGCCGATATGTCTTGTGAAGGTGAGTACCTATGCTCAGCACGGAGAAGAAAGGACTGATTTTTGGTAGGCTATTGCAAGGTCACCGCTGAGAATACACAACATATTCTTAATACTCAGGCCGATATGTCTTTGTGCAGGCGAGTGCCTATGTTCTGTAAGGAGAAGAAGGACTGATTTGGTAGGTTATTGCAAGGTCACTGCCCAGAATACTTGATTAAAAACCGAAAATGCCCGACTAAACGCTGGGATAAGTCGAATAAAATCGGAGATCGACAAGCTTACTCCGGCTTCAGCCGAGAATTACGATGAGCATACTGATAATCAAGTCTAGATTGGTAAGATACGGCAAGCTGATATTGATCGACTACCGGAAGATAAGAAGCGACAATTGGATGTCGGAATTCGTTCGATTTTGCAGTTGCAGGTCGATGCGACTTATGCCAACACGGAAGTATTGGGAAATCGCTCCAATCAACTTTTCAAAGACGTCGGTATTCCGATCAATTATTTTTGGAAGGGAAAGGGTTATGAGGAAGTAACGGCAGCGGGTAGTAGTATTCGGCTCAGGTTGGATGGAGTATCTGGCGTTGTATTGTGTTTCTAATACGAAATATCCAGAATGGCATGATCAAAGTATTGCGATATCCACCATGATTATGGTGGCTTGCTATAGAGGGCTTATTGATTAATCAGGTGTGTGTCGAAGGAGAGGTTTTGTTCATTGGTACCAATTGTTTTGCATGATTGGGTGAGATTGAGGTTGTTGAGTTTTGGTGCCCTACTTTGATTTGAAAGTTCTCGTCTATTCATATATCGTTTGAGTTTATAACAAGGTACTCGAAGTTTCTGTGGATTTGCTGAGCACGTGGGGTTCCTGAAACCAGTGATAGTGACGTAATCTCGATTGAATTGCGCTGTGCCGTTGGTTGTGCCATTGCTTGCGGCAGGCAGGGAACATACCCCACAATTAGACAGTGTGGACACTCTAGCAGCTAACAGGGTCTCTTCCCTGCGACTCTCGTCTAGACAACGTCTTTGTGTGACGCGGCAACCGTCTTATCCATTAGCGAATCGCAGTTTCCCATACGATGTCATGTTGACTGAAGGCATCCGAGGGAAGCAGACACTTGAGCACCTTTAGTACATGCTTGTTTTACGAGTTTACGTCCCATAGTTAAACATTATCTTCCGTGTCTTTTCGTACAACTCGTTCGAGTTCAAGTCCCAATTACTGCCCAAAGGTGCACAAGTGATTCATCCCGCGTTCGTTCTCCTTCCAATTTAGTCCTGCCCTTTTCCTCGATCTCCTCTTCCGCCTCTTCCGCGTCCTCTTCCGCGCCCTCTTCCACCCCTCCTGCTGTCTCCGTGTTCATATCCGTATCCTCCTCTTCCTCCTCTCCCTCCTCTCCCCCCTCTCCCCCTTTCACTACCTCCTCTTCCCCCACCTCCCCACCCCCCTCTTTCGCCATCCCCGCTACGCAGGAATCCACCACTTTCTTCCCTTTTCCGTAACCCCCCCTCATCCGGATCTCCAGAACCATTGTCCACCAAAAGTTCCGCGCCGGTATTTTCATGTTCGAGCAGATGTTCCGGCATGCTCGCGGCATAGTCACGTTTCCCTACCCTATATGAGTCTCTCTTTCACACCATGGGAGGGAAAGCATCTTACAAATACCACTAACTGGAGCTCCAAGAACAGAGAGCACGGAGAGCGCAAGCGCAAGGAGGGTGTAGAATGTAGTCCGCATTGTTACTGTGATGTTGGATGGAGGAAGAAGGATAGGCTCTTATTTATATGCGGATGTGCATCTGGGCTGCAGGTTATGGCACCGCAACCCTGCTGTTGTTGGTGGCGTTCATGGACTAGAGTAGTGCAGTTGTTCAGCTGAGAACGGCAGAACGGCACGCCAGTTGTATGCGGCTAACAGGAACTGTGTTGGGACGTCATCGTTGTTTGCAATCAATGTGGGTCAATGTGGGTTGAAAGCCGGTGCATGCAAGTATGAAGTAGCCATGAGGTTTATATAGGTTTAGGAAACATTACCAACGTCGGTTTGTTCCGCCGCTGGCGGGTATTATTTGCTAGGTACTAAGTTTCCTCTACAGTAGTGGGAAGTGCTGCATTTTACAAGTACCGCTAAATATGCCACAGAGGCTCTAGTTGATGGAAACGAGGACTATTCGGTTTAAGATTTAGCTAATACATCTAGATGCAACAAATTGGAATTCTTACTTTCACCACTGCCGGGAAAAGCCACTACAGTCGTTTGCCTTGGGAAAGGCCCGTGGCATATCTGATGCCGCTCAAGCAAAACGAGGAAGCCCAACAGTAGGTGAAAGGAGTCAGCAGAAAAAAGTCCCTCCGACCGGAGTCGAACCGGTGACCAACGGATGACAACTTAACATTACAGTCCGGTGTGATACCAACTACACCACAGAGGGTCGGTTACACACCAACTGTCTATAGGTTTATAATTTTGCTATAGAATGTCTAGAACCCTCTCCGTCGCTATCCATTGAGGTGTTCATGTCAAGGCGTGCAGTTCTGGAGGCTATTCGAGGTAGTTATGTAGTATTATTGGGCTATTATGCTAGATCCCCTCCCGGTCACGATATCGCAGCTGTCCTGCGTTTGGCTGCCGAAACGAGCAACCGGGGAAGTTCTCGCCCCTCGATTCTAGCAACAGACGAATGTTGCTGGTAAACTTCTGGAAAACGTGGCAGCGACTTCGGGGCGAACCCTGAAATATCGCGACGTTTTCGACGGACAAAATTGTCAGATTTCATTGGGGATTGGTCTAGTAGTGTATGTGTATTTTGTTTTCTTTTGATCTATGGTGCTCGTCAGAGTGTCATCGCTCATCACTCGAAAGTCATCATTGCCTCAACAAGCCAATGATTTATTATACACAATGAACGTATGTACGAATGGAATTGCACCGTTCAGATAAGGTTTGGGGTCTAACGGGTGTAGTAGCCGTTATGAGCTTAGAACAGTTCACTTAACCTTCCGCACCCAAACCGAACATCATCCCCGCGACCACCCAGAACCCATCATTATCTTACTTTTAACAACATCTTTCAATATATAATCTCCATGATACCGTCAAGCTGAACGCTTTTATACACTGTCTGTGGCTTTTATACACCGTCTGTGACTGTACTGTACCGAGCACGATGCTTCAGATGTCACGCCCCGTCCGAAGATATTTTATTGAGGATTCCGTGCACTCTTGGCCTAAGTCTTAAAAAGTAACTGCAGACACAGCTTTGGATGGCGCTCTATCTTTTCGGCTGCACGTTTTGAAAATATGTCAAGGTAGCATGAACGCCATTCCCCGTCTCTCTCCCGATGGATTTTTGCTTTCCATCGCGCTATTATCCACGTTGCTCGGCACCATTGCGGGTGTTAAAGTGGAAGTTGAAATTTCATTGAATCGATATACTGTAATGGTCATTAAAGTTGGGATGTCAGCAGTCATCAAGAGGTGTCTGTTCCACCTTTTTTACAGTCAGCGTCAGCGACATGTGTCCCGCATGAATTTCCACCATACAAAGTCTGTCAGTTACATCCTATCCCACTGAAAAAGGCTGTCAGGAGTAGACCATATCTCAACCTTAATAACCAGTAAGTATCTCCCGCAGTGGTTGCTACTGCAACCGAATGATATCAAAAGTAGGGCGTAAATGGGTAACTCACACATTTCTTTCTGCCCCGCTATATCTCAGGCTTTTTGATGGGAAACTGAAGTAGACGAGCAGAAGAATGGGTGACCTAAAGCTCATTGAAGAGTGTTGTCTACTGTCTAATATTCAAACTTTGAATTTATCCAGATAACAGAACTATACTCTGCTTTAGCGCCCGCGATTGACGTCGGTCATCATCACTAAACGGCACTAACACACTATCTCCCGCAGTGGTGAACAGTGGTGGCATATTTACAGAGTGTTTGTATCTCCCGATCAAATACATCTGTCAGGGTCAGAACTACATTGTATCAAAGATTTTTGCTGTCAGAACCCAAAATAAGATGTTCAGTGCGGGGACTCCAAAGCTACTGCGGATTTTAGGCCCTCAATATAGACAATGCCCCAAAAATCGTCATCATATGTGGGTATGTATCATATCTATATTGTGTCAGTCACTACCTGTATCTTGAAAACTATAGGTCAGAAAAAAAAGCGTATCATCCGCAATTGCCGGTACAGTAACCTGCACTATTCATCACTGCAGGAACTATCTAGAGGGAGAGAAAGCCATAAGAGATAATTTGTCATGCCGTAAGTTTCTCCAGTGGCTGGCTGCGCTATCTGCCTGAATTGTTTCTAGTTGACGCAATACCTGTATTCTTTTCCAATCGACGTCATTATCAACTGATTTCGTATGACCTCTGTGCTTCTTGAAGTAAGCATAACCGTACGATTGGTTATTATTGGCATAGCCAGAGGAATAAGCATTCGCACCCTGTCGAAATAGCCACCAATCAAACAAACCATGTGTATGACACTAGTGTCGCAATTTGTGCGGCCAATCGGGACTTCCCGGTTTCTCTCATGCGCAGCCGATAAGCTAGATCTATCTGGTGTGTGGCGGGTGAAGCGATTTTTGAATACATGTATGGTGCGACAGCAATATGTGAGACAGCCGCCGCCACTGCAACGGATGTGTGTCCAATACATCACGCGCCGGGTATACATATGCGCGGGAGCCCGAGTTAGGTCTGAAACACACGTGGTTCGCACCCCGCAAAGAACGAGTTGCTGAACGGAGAGGTGAAAATGAATTTCTCCAGGCTCTCCCACCTTCCACTTTTCCAACCAGCGTTCCTGATACTGCTATTACTGCCCTCTACCGCCGACTTCCAAACACTTGCCTTGTTCTTGAGCAACACCCTGCGCCTACGACATTCTGTTTTCGAGGCTTCTCCCTGCTATATATAGATCTTCCAACATGATCAACATCAAAGTAAGTCGCGTTATATCAATGGATTTTCTTACCTGTGTGGTATCATATCAGATCTGGCTGAAAGCCACAGCTTATACTTGCTAACACTTATATGAGGGAACTGCACATCGCACATCCGAGCTCTACAATATCCTTATCACGCTAATAGTCATCGATATTAATGATCTTACAAGAGACGATTTTTACCTCTTCGACCGTTGCACGTACGACCTACTTGGTATACATGGACTGCTTCTGCAAGCAAACTATGCAATTGCCGTTGAGGACATGCATTTCTACATGAACAAAGGATGGAGGCTGAAACGGCCTGTCGATGTCCATTTACCGCCGGTCGATATTGCAGAAGCCTACCGTCCGTTGATCGACACCTGTGTCGAGACCCGGGATGATTATTCGGAGGATGGTGGTTTATGTTGCTGGCAAGAGAATGTGCGGATTCTCTCTGCCAACGTCGATCTGTGGTTGGTTAATATGCACCAGGTCAGCAAATCGGACTCGCATGGCTCATCAGGATGCTGTACAGCTTGTACGGAATATATTCCCAGAGTCAGGATGCTAGGGGGCTTCGATGGAATATCTGCCGAAGAAAAATCCGAGCGCATCCGAGTTTGGGTTGACTGTGGAACTTACGGCGTAAGTCTCAGTAGTACATTGAACGTCAATAGGCATTGTAGATTGCATGACTGACTGCAGCAGTTGACAAAGCAGGGACATCGGCCAGAGGATATCAGTGCATGGGTTCTCCTTAAGTTTAGAGTGAGAGACAATCGAAAGACGCATGACGAAGATATTGCCCAAACACTGGAAGCTATCAATTCCTTGTCGATTACCGAGGTCGTATCAGGTACGCCGGATTATACTGCTAGAAGTGGATCGCAATATGGAAGCATTCAAGGAGCAACGGGCTCTCATGATGGCTCTAATTTGGGGTCAGGACAAGATGAACGGCAGCCAAAGAGGCGCAAGACGTCTGGTAATGGAGGTGAGGGAGAGGGAGAAGGGCAATCTCAAGGCGATAAAGTACCTGGCGGTGGCAAAGATCCATTGGTGTGTTCTCTCTGTCAACATCGCTCCCAAACGTTGGATGCATTGCTGTAAGTTCACCAAACCTACAAAATTGCTGAATATGAATATCTCTGATATCCGGATTTAGGCAACATAGAGTGGATGTTCATTGTTGCCCTATATGCGAAGAAAAACTTGAGGGAAACGCTAATAGTGGCTGGGTCATTCCGAGGAACATCCAACTTGAGAAGTTATTATTCCAGAACAAAACTTATATGAAGTATATTCCCAGCTGTGTACGTTGACGAAATGGAGGATGATACTGATAATGATCCAGAAACCACATCTTTACCACTCACTTGAAGCCATTTCAATGCCAAGGGTGCAAGAAGCGGTTTGAAAAGCGGGCACTAGAGACCCACCTGAAGAGCTGCCGGTACATTCTTCAGGATTCTATCAGGGAGACAATGTTCGAAGGTTCCTCGAATATGAACTATCACCTGCTCACTAATCTGGTGGAATTGTTCCACGGGTCGCCCACGAAGGCCCAAATGAGAGGATACATGTATCGAAACCGTGTGAAGCTCTATGATTGTGAAATACAACTCAGAATCGTTGACAGTAAGTACTTTCGCCGGGCGGACATTGTGGGGCTCTGACATTCGCGTCGTTGTAGATCTGCAAACACACTCTGACATTCCCCATGGTCAACGGGTAACTCAACAGCGAGGCCGACGAGCCCGACGTAATCCACTACATAGACAACCGGGAGCCTCCGATAGCGGGTTCGTATCTCTTCAGCAATCACCCAACTCCTCCAACGTGAGCGGCATGGCTATTGGTGACGCGTCGCCGCCAGCAAGCAATAATGGAAGTTTTGTATTTGGATCTACGAGTGCAGTGCAGAGTCATAGCAATAGTGAGATTATTCCCGGTGCATGTGTTTCCCGAGGGTTGTGAATGTACTAATCCCCGAAACTCACTCAGGACTACAATCGGTTTTTCATAATCAACCAGGGGTCCAACAACTTTTCCAACCAGTTGCAGATTCACAGGACAAGTCAACCCAATTGAGCATAGAGCTTCATAGACTTCAGCAAATCCCACAAGCCGGATACCCAGACAGAGGATCAGTCTTTTCTCCTCAAGCACACCCGTACGCAAACACGAGTCGCTTCAACTCAAATACAGCAGATGGGGGATCTACTTCAGCGTACCACGGTAGGAGCTCGCAGGAAATCATGCGTGCGGCGAGTCCGGGACAGGAATCATTCTTTCCCGAGTTTATACACGACTCTCGCAACCTGTCTACGCAAACATCCCGGCCAGCCTCCGCTGGATGTGATTCCAGAACGACATTTCCGAGCACTGGCCCAAAGGGTATTTTCCAGTCCTGGAATGAACAACGACCGGAACACGCCGAGCCTAGACACCATAGCTCTCCACCAGGCCCAGCCTTTGGCGTAGCTCCAGCAGCGCCACGGCAAAACACGATGGACCCGGTTGATGAGTTTCTGGAAATGCCAACGCCTGAACAAAATGCAGGAGGAGAACCACCTCCTGCAGATGTACTATTCACTCCCGCAAATATACCATCGGCCCCTTTAGATGGATTATCTCCAGCTCTGGCGCGCGAGCAAGATATAATACCAAACTCTTCCACTTCAGCCAATCCAACAAATAAAGACCAGAACAGTGGAGAAGAAACTATGAAATACGGGCTCACTGAGACAGAGCTCGATTCACTGGGATACAATGTCTGGAATATTCTGGATGACGTCATGATAGTGTGGCAAAAATCGTCTGTCCGGGCCCGCGCCGCATCTGCTGGAAATGTCCTCGTAAAGCTGCTCTATCGCGATTCATGTCCGCTGATTGACGCAATACTTACCCACGGGGTGGATAAGGGAGTAGTGAATAGGAGTGACGTATCCCAACAAAGACCGCCGCAAAGACCTAGTGAGTGCACATGGACCTCCGAACGGGTGGGAATACTAATTTAGTCTGTAGGCTTCGAGCACTCAACAACATTGTCGTGTCCAGCCACGGCATCGAGAGAATCCCCGGCTGGAGACCGGCCATCTTCCGCTCGAGTGCCTGGAAAGGATATAGCAACGACCTCCGCCGATATAACCGACGACAACAACGACTACGAAGAAGGAATTGTAAAACATGGGCTCACCGTGACAGACCTCAACTTGTTAGGTTACATTATATGCCAAAACCTAGACACCTTCATGAAATGGTGGCAAATATTGTCTGCCAGCGCTGCGGACAATGGAAGGATAATCGCGAAACTTCTTTATAGCGATTCATGCCCGTTGATCCAAGCAATACTTACCCATGGGGTTGACAAAGGAGTGGTGAATTGGGTTGACATCGCTCCCCGACAGAGAAGCTTGCCGCAAAGCCCTGGTGAGTGCATAGTAATATTGATGAGAAGGAGGATGCGGAGACTGACAGACAGAATTCTCAGGTCGCGCGGCGGTGTCGGTTATCGACAGTGCTATGGGTGCTTCCGTCACTGTTCATCATTCGTCTGAACTTACCGATCCTTGAAGCCGGAGTTAAGTGATGCTGTCTGCATACATGCGCCATTCACGTTTCCGGAAACACTCTTTGGTATTAGTGTGGTAATGTAGGCTCGTTTATTTCACGGGGTTTGGGAACGAAGATGCATCTTTTTAGCTGGCGCCGGTCTGCGGGAGGAGAATGTTATCACGTTTCTTGACAACAATTGCCGGAGGTGTACATATCGGTCGAAAATTTCTAGGTTATTATTGTATTTGACATGCATGAAAGAAAGGAAGGATAGATATAGGGTACACCAAGGTTTCCCAGCGTTAGATGAGTGGGGACAAGAAGTTTGTACATATATTGCGAGAAGAAAGGTTACGATCTGATCGTTGGCAGTTGCGTTTTACACTACGTCTGTAAGAATTATCTGACTACATTTGCTAGTGTCCAAAAGAAACAGCACACACTAAGTAGTTAAGATCCCCCTAAATATCGCATGCTCGTCTAAAACAGCACATGATGTATGACGAAGTCGTGAGATATGATGAAGTCTAATCCCGAGCCCACTCCCTCTTTCTCAATCTAATCAATCTCATCTGAAACAATCTCATCATCGCATTAATCAATGTGGACTAAAGGAGTTAGGGTATTGATTAGATGAGATAGTGTTGATTAGATTAGATTATCTTCACTAATCGATACATGACCATGAAGAATCCAGCCCCAGTACCGCCACAGACCAAGTGACTGCTCCTGCACGACCACATGTTCGGCGCTGCATGCCAAGATCTTTGCCATCGACGCTTAGGGCCACTGACTTCTTGGGGGATTGCTCCTGACTTTTCCTATTATCATTCTCGGTACCTATATTTTTATTTATCCCCGAGCTCTGGCCGGTGAATTTGAGTTTTCAGCGCTGCGGGCTCAATAACACCTAGAAACACCAGAGGTAGAAAAATTAGTGCGGAGTATGGTGTTAGAAATTCATTTGGAATGACTCAAGAGTAGCCCTATGTCTGGCCGAACGTAGTTGAAATTCATATATTCTCTGGTCGGAGTCTGTAACCACATCCGGAAAAAAGGTTGGCGTGCTATGTTGTTCCGTACTGACAGCAAACCTAAAGTGTCCCAAACTGCAATCCAGAGCTCGCCTGCGTTTGAAATATCTATCTATGACGCTCCTAAGTCCGTGCTTGTAGCTGCTCCAGTTTAAACCCTAGAACTATAAAGCACTTATGTCTTACATTAATGATGATGAGTTATTCCGCTTCCTAACGTTGATCAGGAAGCGTACCGGGCGTAAGTGTCGAAGTGGAAAGCGTATTCTTTCTAATTCTCTGTACAATAACATAGAGCGTGCTCCGATGCTCTTTATATAGTTAATCCACTCAGTCATCTGTCCGGCCGGAGTCCTGCCGGTACCCGCAAACAGGAGGTGCTTCGACAATCTTAACCGGAGTCGTCGGCGTTGCATGTTGGCCGTGGGCGGCAGGTTGGTGACAAATGCATAAGACTGCGGCGGTCTCAAGTGTAAGTTGGGATTTCCCTGATGCCTCAGATGTCCGGAGGAATAGTCAGTCTTTGAATTTCTTTCTTCGTAGAAATGATATACGATGGTGGTGGTGGACGCTCGAATTGTCTGTGAATTTACGGTTACGGTCCATCGAATTTCTTACACGTCCTTACCGTGAATATCATGTGGATGCCGATGGGAGGCCCAGCTGCAAATGACTCGTCCTTCGTGAGATACACCACAGAGGTTGTGGTTTGACTGCTGCAATTCGCGAACTTTAATGTAGCTAGCGGTGTGGAATATATAAAGTCGCTATATAGATTCGATTGGTTGCGAACAATTCTAGTGCAAAAACATAGTAGCTACTTAAGTAGCTGATAAATACTTAAGTCCTTTAGGTAGGTACATACCATACTGACCCCGGTACTGGAAATCTGGTAAAAAAAACCAGTTCTTATCAATATGTTTATAGAGAGACCGGTACATAGTAAAAGACAATATCGCTTTTGGACTTCTCACTGCCCACTACTTCCAATGCCCGGGGGCTACAACTTCCAGTAACCCTATAACAAGAATAGAAAGCAGGGGAAGAAATTTTTGCCATTTAAGGCTCACAATAAACCTCCACCTCAATGCTATCCACAGTAGTATCGTCTACGGCCCGGGGATGGACATTGATGACGTCACCCGCCTGAATTGCTTCCAGCCATTCTCTCACGCCAGGGGTGGGGTCTCTCACGTCCCACGTGACCATCTGGTAGGTAAAATAATGACCCCCACTGACGTTAGTCTCAATAAGTCGAGGTGCAATATCTGGACGTGGGGGTGTGTCGCGTTGGGGGGTGGGGGCTTTGATTATTCCGTTAGTGTGCGCACGTGGCCGTGTAACAACCGCCTCGCACCAACCAAAGGAGCCTTCGTACGGGTTAGGCGCAGTCGCTATGCCTATAGTTTAGCAGGGTGAGTGAAGTGTATTCCCGGGAGAGGCAAGCAAAGCTAGACATACTACAATCGCAAGCGACAATTTTAAAGATGATCTTCTTTAGCGATTTGCCGTTTATAGTAATCGAGACATAAGAATCCTTGTAGCTTTGATTTATTCTTGTGTACTTCCGACGGGATGCGACAGTTCGGACCCAACCGGAATGAACATCGGCCCGCTGCAGCCCTTCTGGTAGTTTGATCTTCCGGCTCACATTGGCAGGGATGCGGTGCACTTCTTCCGTAATATCCGGCGGAACAGCAACATTGTGATCAAGGAGGTATCCGAGTATATCCCAGGACCGCAGACTGAGCGCTATATGGAAACAAGTCCTCCTACTATAGGTTTCGGCGTGGATGTCGGCACCGGCAGCAACTAACGCTTTCACCGCCTCCAAAGAGTTGCCTAGTACTGCGCAGTGGATAGGGGTTGATCCATCCTTCCCACGTACGTTGATATCGACTTCGTGCTTGAGGATGAGTGGAAGCAAGCCCGGTACATATTGGGAAACAATATGAATGGCCGGTACAATTGACGGCATAATACGGAACGCCGAGGGCCACTCTCCAGGTTTGGGCACGTACTTCAATAAAATATCGTAAATTCTTTGGCGTTCGTCTGCTCCCAAGAATGATTTTATCCCGAACATTTCATGAGATGGAAATTCTTTGTTCAGATCGGCTCCCAGGTTTAAGAGGGTTTTCGCCATTTCTTGGTTACCGGCCACCGCCGCAATCCTAAGGGGCGGGCCTAGATTTCGCACGTCTCGATCTAACAACCCCGGTCTTTTTCGTAGAATGCATACCGTGACCCATCTTAGATCTTCCTTGATGATATGGTAAAATAAGGCATCTGACAACTGATGGTCTTCATGGTGTTCGTGCATGTAGACGACTCGTTTTTCTAATTTCCCGCCGCTGGGTGAGTCGTAGTAAATGACCTTCATCATCTGCTCGTAACTGCGGAGATGATTTGGTGAACCAAATACGAAGCGGTCAACAAGTTCGAAAAGATCCTCGTCTTCGAGTTCGACTTTGCGAGCGTGATACAGCCAGTACAAAGAACAATAGGGATAAAACTTGTACTTCTCAAGGCGCTCGTGAAGCTGACTTTCCGAGGCGCACGGTTCTGAGAAGTCGTCAACGAGAAGATATTTGAGCGTCCATTTCGCAAGACTGCAGTGTGCTTCGTTGGTCCCCTTCTTGGCAATAGCGTAGTGGGAGAGCGTGGCATGCGCGCGCAAATAGTCGGAAACAAGGTACTCCTATGGAAGGTACGTCAGCCATCATGCATCGGTATTGAGAGTAGAGGTGGTGAGGTACTTCAACTGTGTAGTGACAAAGGCGAAGGCCTCGATAAGATTCGTCTTCGCGCTGCGCAGGTGCATATGCCATCCACCACGGAGATTCCTGTGTCTCCCCATCATAGACGAGGCTGCTGCAGATCCTCAACAGGTCTCGGGGGTCGAAGAATGTTGTGCTAAAATCAAGTCGCGTGTCATTGTCATTCACCGCAAGCGCTTCAACCAGCTCCTCAATTGTCAAAGGCCTCTCCGAATGAACGATCAATTGAAACGCTTTGCAGGCCAATTCCACCGAGTCTTCTTCGATAAACTCCAACATTCGGTCGTACGTCTCAAAAAGAGTGCGAGGAAGCCTTCCTAAAGCTTCCTTGATAGCCTTTCGAGTCGGAAGCCTATTGAGAAGGTCAAGTTGACACTGTAGCCACCGGAACCTGGAAGACGTAGTAACAATTAGCACCGTTTGCGCGAAAGTTAACATGCCGCCTGAAAGAGCTCACTCACATATTCTTTCCGGAACCCAGAATGAGGCTCTCCATTATCTCATCCTTCATGACCTGAAAGCGACGGGTCCACTTCTTCTTATTTTCAAATTCCTCGTTGATTAGTTTTCGCATGTCTTCCTTGAGATTAATTTGCTCGTCATCCAATGAGATAGTGGGAAAATCTTTGAGCTCGTCTTCGATGTCCACCTCCTTCCTGCTCAATACCAGGATGCTGGAGATTGATACCAGAGCAGTAATGAAGTCTAAAAGCCTCCCACGTAGTCGTACAGCACACTCATCAAGTCCATCAATAACAATAACCGACCGGGCGTACAATTTGATGATAGTTGTAACATCCTCTGTGAGGATTTTGCAATCGATAGGAGGGCCATGCCCTTTCGCCATTTTGGCGAATAAGCGACCTGCCGGCTTTTCGATAGTGGAATATTCGAGACCATAGAGAAGTTGGGCCAGTAGGGTCCTTATGATGTTGGAAGGATCTTTCGTTTCTTCCCTGTTGTATTGGCAGTAGAAGTAAGCGAAACCGCATCCGCTGCCCTTAGGGAATTTGCCGTCGATTCGATCGATTGCGGATGATCTGTTTTTACATCAGCTTGTCAACCCATCCACAGGGTGGGAAGCATCTCACGCCAAAATAGTTTTCCCACACCCTGGAATACCGTGAATCCAGAGCCCTGATCGAGTTGACTTTTCCCACTCCTGATAGATTTCCTTTTCAAACAGCCATGTTCCAGTGTCTTGTTGGTGCTTTTCGACCGACTCTTCGTGTTTGACGTTATAGTGCAGTGGAGAAAGCCACTTGACAAGCTCGTCCAGTTTCTCCTCTGAGAACTCAACGTCAGCTAAAGCAGTTTCAAGGTGGATATATCAGCCGTGTATATACGTACGATCTGTCCGAGCAACTCTATCATGGATGTCTCTTAATTGTTCCGAGTGGACTCGTCGCACCTCCGTTGTCACTTCCCGAACGTCTGTCTTCACCTCTCGCACGTCCGTCTTCACCTCATGCACATCCGTTTTTATTTCCAACGTGAGCGAACTCAATTTAAGCATAAACTCAGTTTCCAAACGGTCAACCTGGTGACGGGGCTATTGTACTCACGCGATATCAACCTGAAGGGCACTCTGAAATGTTTGGTGATATCTGCCCAGCCGAGTAATACAATCCATAACATCCGGTTCCTTAAGAGGCCACTTGAGCTGTCTTCCGATTTTCGACCTCAGCTTATTTCTGAAGTGACCCTCCAACTCCTCCAGAAGCTTCCTTAGCGTAGTCTCGCATTCATTGAGCTCGGAAGCTAATGAAACGAGCAATGGTGGGGTCCGGCGGACGCCCGGCGTCTGTACCGCCGCGTCTAAACGATCCGCTATTTTTCGCAGTCCGTCGAGCGTTTTTTGAACGGCGGTAAGGTCATGGTGAAGCTGCGAAACGGTTTTTGGGCATCCCTTCGCCGACTTTGCGTACTTGTAAACCGCCGCGCACGTTTTCGCTGCTAGGTCGACAACTGCGATAACCTTTGCAGCTATACCGAGTCCTTCCATGACTGTTTGGAGTGGTACTGAGGAGGTAAAGCTGCTAGTCGGTATGGAATTGGTACGAAACGGCGGCGGTTAGTGAGCTGAGGTCGGTGCTCCAGCGTTGTGGAGCGGGGTACGATGGCGACGGTGTGCTACACAAGGCTGCAAGTCCTCTAGAAGCACATTAATCCGATCATCCAATGAAAACCAGCGTCCGATGAGCGCCTTGCGCGCGTGCTATGATATGCAAGTGATCACTCTCGACCAATCATATGACGCGCTGAGCGCTGTTGATATTGTACTCTTTTATTTTTAGCGAACGAGGGACACGAGTTACTCGAACCAAGCAGAAAAAGATCGACAACTTCGACAGAGACTACCGATGACGTGAGGAATAAGTACAAACCCACATTTTGGCCCGGGACAAAATACCTCATGGTTGGGTAGCTGCATAGATCAAGTTTAAAGCTGGAAGAAACGGAAATATTCTCATATCTGCAATCCTACGGCCAGTGCCGCAAGTTGCGGAGCACGTCCGCATCAAGAAACAGAGGTATCCAAAGTCCATGCCGAAGAACTGGATGTATGATGGCGCTGATGGGTTTGCATGGGATTTTGGGTGAAGTTTCGAATGGGTAATTTTGGGATGGGGATCCAGATTTATGTGGAAATAACAACAAGTTGTGCCCGACTTCATTACGACGGTTAGCACCGTCGTAGCGGTGGTGTCATTTGCTATCACGTGGTATCACTCGATGTCGCTCATTGATACGTTGTTACTGATGTACATGTGCCGGAGACATGTTACAGGTCTGATACACAGTTCTGCTGCAGGGGCTGATGCCTCCTGTATATATTTAAAGTCTTTCTCCTTCTCTCTTTTCTCTGTACCATAGAATACACGCACACGGTTCTCCCCAACTTCCATATCGTAACATACGTATTTCGTTATAGCCTTCTCCACGACATACGGCTCCCCGCCAGAGCAAACCGTCTGAATTCTAAAGAGCAGAAGAGAAAAGAAGGAAGCTAATAAGGACACGAAGTCCACAATGCTATACTAGAAATGGCACATAACAGCGAAGCAGTCACATAATGCCGGTCGATGATCTCAGGCGAAAGCCCGTTATCTCCGTCAACCGGTTGTTGTTCTATAGAATAGGCATCCTCCTGTGATATCACGGTTATGGAGTGTGATGCTGGGTACTCAGTAGATACTGTTTACTGTTCATTGTTATTCGTGTTATTCAGGGCTTATATCTTGTCGCTTGTCTCGTCTCGAATCACCGTTTCTATGTTCTATTAACAGCCCGAAACAACCGCTTCCCGCTAATATGCGCGGCATGAATAGAGCTAGTAGCATACCTAGATCTCAGAAATGGTTGCGGCATCTCAGAGGACTCGCTTGATGCCAACCAGTGAGTTGCCGGCAGGTATCTAATATATTTTCTCATGCCTAGTAGCGAGCTCGTTGTATAATTTAATTTATTGGTCTGGGCATTATTTGTAAAGAGAGTATCATGACACGGCAGTACTACAATGTAGCAACACGTGCCTCCAGTTGCATTCAATTGAGAGCGATATGAAGGTTGCACTATCGCGGGTCTCCGGCTGTTACCGAGACCGGGGAGCTTAACTTGCCGTCTACCGGACCCAACCCCTTCCGCTTTCCCCGCATCCACCGAATCCCAGCAGACAGTTACCTTGGATGTGTTTTGGCCCCCACAGCTGAATTGCGATTGGTTGGCTTGACGTCAGGTCTTTGCTGACGGACCAATGTCGTTTGCTGGTCGAATCTGTTGATGGCCATCCCAGAAGGCAAACACAGCCGTTTCGGCGCTCGCCTTCTTGGTGCCAGATCTGGCTAGCTGCGAGCGAGCGCTTAGCTGGTTTATTAACTACCGCTGGGCAGGAGGGGCCTCACCGGCCCTCTCTCAAGGCAATAGTATGTGCGCCCCAATTTCGTATTAGATTACCCGTTCCTAGCGAGCTTCTAATGTGAGGTTGACGCACCAGCAAGGCGGGTATGTGCATACTCGCATGCGTGGCAAAGGTGACAAGACATTGTGCTGTGGATTTGTAGGGTCTCGTCTTCCTTCCTCGCGCGAGCTCCTCCTCCCGCGAGATTTACAATTGGAACTTTTTACGTTGCTTCTATCCGCTCGACAATATCGAAGCATATGTATGTCATTGGTGAATTGAATCAATCACTGCTGCATCACCCAGACTTACGTTCGATGTAACCGTATCCGATTGATTAATGCAGTCAACCATGGAGCTAGACCCACCGCTACGTTACCAGGTGAACATTGATTCCTTGTTTGATTCGTAACCGCAGTCGTACAAGGCAGTTGATGGAACCTACGGATCCACCAACAGGTGTGCATGGCGTCAAAAGTACATAAGACGTCGGATGATCCAGCGTCTAGTTTGGAGAACTTCGTAACTAAACCTGTCATTTTACGAACCAGCTCGTGAACACCCAGGTGGTTGGCGTTTAGCTCACATTATACAAACCACTGGTCGCGGCGATCGATATGCGGTTCCACCTGACCCATCTCCTCTTCACCCCCATAGTGGTCTCCGCTCTCCCAGCAGTCATCCTCTCCCGCAGTTCAGAGCTTCTCGCCTCGTATGACTACGTTATCATCGGCGGCGGTACGGCCGGTCTAGCTGTAGCAAATCGCCTGATGGAGAACCCCAACCGTACGTCTACCTCCTCGACCCAAACTCGTTATCATAACCATTCAAATAACACTGTATCCCGTCGTCGCCAGATACTGTGCTCGTTATCGAAGCTGGCCCCATCCTCAGCGGAGAGGAGGAACTATTGAGCTTCTAATACCTGGCAATATCAGAAACGTGACCGCTAGGTACCAATGGAACATAACGTCTCTTCCCAACAAGGAGCTCAACAACCACACCACCACAGCGATTGTCGCGCGGATTGTGGGCGGTGGGTTAGCACTGAATGGGATGGTATTTGATTGTGGAAGTCGTAACGATTATAATGCTTGGGCGGAGTATGTCGGGGACAAGGGATGGGGATGGGATCCCATGCTGACGTACTTTAAAAGGTATAAACCTTCAGACCCTTCCTTAAGTATGAGTAGTGGTACTGAAGTGGGCGATTCAAACCAGTCCGAGAAGTTCACACCGCCACCAAAAGTGCAGCAAAAGGAGTGGGGAATCCAATATGACCCTACTGGACATGGAACCGACGGCCAGGTGCAGTCGTCGCTTGTGCCGTTTATCTACCCGCACTTCAGTAATTTGATCCACATTCCTGATCTCCCCGAATATATCCCGTTTCTCACCAAACTTTTCTTGCAGAGTATTTCATTGCCGCTGAGAAAGCTCCTGGGGTACACACACCATTCGATTCTGCCAACAGCGAAGCAATCGGTTCATACTAGACTCCAAATTCTCTCGATCCCCGAGGTTACACGCGGTCATATTTAAAGTCCGCCTATCACGAAGAATTGGTTACTCGGCCGAATTATCACCCTGCTGATGGAGCATGTTGTCACCAAGATACTTTTTGAAAGGACAACGCGGTGGGAATTGAGGTACGTAGTCCAAATATTTGAGTTTTCCTATCGAGTGACGACTGATGACCCATTGGTAGTTTTGTTTGTTTGTAATCATATTGCATTCGGCCGCTGGCGGCCATGGCATATCCCGTACATATTTCCTCCCCGCTTCTTCCGTAACATAAAGAAACAAAAGC